>TBL_comb47_HYPODRAFT_10001264_pt1 | contig 32968 bp, 27 predicted proteins | sample TroBogypolimnion_40_FD_10682 | JGI IMG/M metagenome (IMG submission 10682)
TCTGGTGAAAGAGGAAAACCGTTCGATACCTTTCGATGAGGCCAAAACCATGGGCGCCATTGCCCTGTTCGGTGAGAAATACGGCGACCGTGTACGTGTAATTAAATTCGGCGAATCGGTCGAACTTTGCGGAGGAACCCATGTTCCTGCTACAGGGCAAATCGGTTCATTCATTATAACTTCCGAAAGTGCCATCTCTGCCGGAGTCCGCCGTATCGAGGCCATTACAGCAGATCATGCTGAAGCATTCGTGAAAAAACATCTGGATGAACTGGCTGAAGTGAAGATGATGTTCAACAATACCCAAAACCTGAAGAAGTCCGTAGAGGATGTATTGGCACAAAACAGCAAGTTGCAAAAGCTGATGGAAGAACTGGAACGGAAAGCCGCTTCAGGCATCAAACAAGAGTTGAAAAATAAGGTACAGCACATCAACGGAGTGAATGTCATTGCTGAAGTGATACAGCTCGATTCGGCCCAGGCAGTGAAAGATCTGGCCTTCCAGTTGAAAGGCGAGATTGACAATCTGTTTCTGGCTTTGGGATCAGTCATTGGAGGTAAACCTTCGATTTCGGTTATGATTGCCGAAAACCTGGTTGCCGAAAAGGGATTAAACGCAGGCGCTATTGTCCGTGAATCTGCAAAGGAAATGCAGGGTGGGGGTGGAGGTCAGGCCTTCTATGCCACTGCCGGCGGTAAAGACCTCAACGGATTAGCCGCAGCTGTTGCCAAAGCCAAAACGTTTGTGATGTAAAAGAACAAGGTAAAAGGAGAAAGTACAAAGACAAATACAAAAAACCTCCTCGATAAACCGATCGGGGAGATTTTGTAAATTAAACACATGTCCTATATTTTTACAAATTCCCTGAAATTACTTCTGTCAATTATAAATCCTTCAGCATGATAGGCTTCGATGAACGTCAAAGGTATTTTTGATTTTTTAGTATTCCATTTAAACTCGTATCCCCGAATATTGCCATTCATTTCTTCTACAAAATCAATTTCCTGCTGTTGTTTTGTTCTCCAGAAATACATTTTCGAAAATGTATCCTTATACAGGTTTTGTTTTCGTCTTTCTGTAACAAGAAAATTTTCCCACAATGCTCCCTTGTCTGACCTTAAATCTAATTGATTAAAATTTCCAATAATCATATTCCTAATTCCATTGTCATAGAAATATATTTTTCGGTTTTGCTTAATTTCATTCCTAAGATTTCGGCTAAAACTATACAGCCTGAATACAATATATCCTTGTTCTAAAATTTCAATATACTTTTGAACAGTGGCTTTATTTATTCCAATAGTTTGCGCTAATTCATTGTAATTAACTTCACTTCCTATCTGAAAAGCAAGTGCAAGGAGCAACTTCTCAAGTACTTCAGGCCTTCTAATATCTGAAAACGCTAAAATATCCCGATACAAGTAACTGTTGACAAGATTCTTGAGTATTTCTCTTTCTTGTCCCTGGTTGTTAATAACATCAGGATAAAAACCATAGAGCAATCTGTTTTCAAGTTGTTGCTCTGATTTGATATAACCAATTTCATTTTCATATTCTTCCCACGAAATTGGGAATAATTCATACTCCCATTTTCGGCCCGTTAATGGTTCATTTAAGGCATTACCCAAATCAAATGATGAAGAACCGCTTACGAAAAGTTGAACATCCTTAAACTGGTCGGTGATTATTTTTAAGATCAGGCCAATTCCCGGTATTCGTTGCGCCTCATCGAGAAAGATGAATTTATTCCCGGCAACAATCGTTCTAATTTGTTCAGTATTGGGGTTGGATAGTAAACTTCGGGTGGATGGGTCATCCGCATCTAAGAAAAGGTAGTCGGTGCCTTTCAGAATAGTATTCAAAAGGGTTGTTTTGCCCACTTGTCTGGCGCCAACAACTATAATAGCTTTGCCGCTATTGATTTTCACTTTAATCGTATTTTCTAAAGTTCTGGGAAACATTTTTTTATTCCAAAGATACAATTATATATTATAATGACCAATAGTTATAACTAAAAGTCATTACAATATCTTTTGGTTATAGTATTTGGATCTTTTGTGGCGAAGGAGGTAAACACCTATCTGGACTTGAAGCTGCAGTCGAAAAAGCAAAGTCATTCGTAAAATAAGATCAGGAAAGAGAAAAGAGGAAAAGGGAAACCGGAGCACGAAAAATGGAATAAGGAAAGGACCTGACAGTGTTTGAAGAACCTGTCAGCGTCAAAACTTCCGCCTGTCAGCGTCAGAATAAATATTAGAAGAGGATTTCATCGGTCTGCCGTTTGAAGTCCTCTTTTTTGATTCAATACGATAAGGGTGGCACATTTTATGTAATTTTGCATTCGGCCTTATCTTCATTTCTTGAATCATGGAAAATACCCTGGTTAAAAAGATTATACGTATTGCCTGGAAAACTGCAGCTGGACTTTTCGGATTGTCCCTCATCATGGTTGTACTCTTTCGGTTTGTACCTGTGCCAGTTACTCCCCTGATGCTCATCCGATGCGGTGAACAACTCTTTTCCTCCGATAAAATCCGTTTGAAACACGAATGGGTCTCTCTGGATGAAATCTCGAAAAATCTTCCCCTTGCTGTCGTATGCAGTGAGGATCAGAACTTCATGAACCACTCAGGATTCGATCTGAAGGCTATTCATCAGTCCATAGAGGCGGCAAAACATGGTGAACGTCTGCGGGGAGCAAGCACCATTTCGCAGCAAACGGCCAAGAATGTATTCCTGTGGCCGGGACGAGACTGGATACGTAAAGGCTTCGAAGTATATTTTACTGTCCTGATAGAATTCGTTTGGGGCAAAGAGCGCATCATGGAAGTTTACCTGAACAGCATCGAGATGGGAAACGGTATATATGGAGCCGAAGCTGCTGCCAACTTTTACTGGCATACTTCTGCAAAAAACCTTTCGCGGACACAGGCGGCAGCCCTGGCGGCCATTCTCCCCAACCCGCTTGAGTACAGTGCCAATCCTCCCGGGCCTTACGTGCAACGCCGCATTGGCTGGATCGTCGACCAAATGAACGAATGGGGCACCCTGCGGTTCAAATAGAATACATATTGATGAATTTAATATGGGTTATTCAATTGTCATTAGGTAGTCATTCAATTGTCATTCTCTGGCATTAAAACGATTAATGACAATTGAATGACTACCTAATGACAATTCTTGACTATCCTAAAGAATAATTAAGTTAGTTAATGTACTTTCCTGTAAAAAATCAATCCGCACCCAAACGTTTTTTATCATCAGAAAGAAATAGCACAATTCTTTCTGCAATTGCTGTAACCCTGACCCAGGTTTTACGTTGTATCCGGGTAGGGATCGGGTGCCTGTTTAAGTATACAATTAGTATAAAATAAGATTACGTTGAGTGTACCTTATTTATTTCTGAACACACAAGGTACACACAAGGTATACTCAATGTATACACAAGGTATACAGAAGGTGACTTTCGATAGTTACTCATTAGGCAGGCCAACTCTGTTCGGAAAAGGATAAAAAGCATATTCAGTTGGATTTGCAGGATGGTATTCTAAGGTTTTACCGGATGCATGAATGAAGCTTGTTAGGGATTCCATCCTTTCCGGCAGATGAAAAAAGGGATGGAATCCCAAATGCCTTCATGGTCCGGGTGAGAAGTGTATCGCTCCGGAATAGCTTAGAATGGGCTATTCAGACAAGCATTAAGGCGGTAATTACCATAACCTTAAAATAGAAATGACAGTCTTGCTTATGAAGCGACCAGGCTTTCGAGGGTTGTGGCTTCCAGTTTGTTGAAGGTGTATTCCCTGATGTCCTTGAAAGTTCCCCGGATGTTGCAGCTTGCTTCGTCCTTACAGTGTTCGCAGGGCTCATAGAATTTCTCGGAAGTACATTTCAGCATGGCAATGCTTCCTTCAAATAGGCGGACGATTTCAAGCAGGTTAATGTCTTTTGGGTTTTTCATCAGGAAATAGCCTCCGTTTTTCCCCAGTCGGCTGCCAAGGTAACCGCTTTTCTTCAGCTCAAGCAGGATGGATTCCAGAAAGCGTTTGGGAATACGTTCATTTTCAGCAATTTCGTTAATCATCAATGTCCCCTTTCCAAATTCTTTGGCCAGCCTTACCAGGGCCAGCATTGAATATCTTGTCTTTTGTGTTAACATCTTTATCCTATTTTGCTGATATACTTCAATTTATCTATTTCTTTAATCTCAATGGTTTTTCCTTCCAGAGATACAATCTTCTCAGTTTGCCATTTCGACAAGGTCATGATCACATTTTCGGTGGAACAACCTGCAAATTCGGCAATTTCTTTCCGCGTTAATGATAGCAGAAAGGTAGTATTGTGGTAAACTTCATCAGCCAGGTACAAAAAGATATCGGCAATGCGGCCTTCTTTCTGTTTGTGGGCCAGACTTATAAAATTCATAACTGATTTCTTAAACATTTCGGAGGCCACCTGGAACATCATCATGGCAAATTTGGAATTGTCCATGAGCACATCTTCGATCACTTTGGAGTCAATCATAATCACTTCGCAATCTTCCACCGCAACAAGCGAAAACAGGTTGTTATCCTTGTAAAACAGGTTGGCACCTCCGAGAATTTTAGGCGCCGAAACAATAGTAAGGATCAGGTTTTTCCCCGTTTCACTTTCATAGTTAAACTTAACAATCCCTTTTTCAAGATAGGCGATATGGCTGGGTATCCCGCCTTGTTTCAGAATGATTTCCCCCTTTTTGAAATTTAGCTTTACCGAGGTTTTCTCCAGTTTATCGAAGTCCTTATCAGTAATAAACTGCATGGATAGTCTTCTGAACCAGGAATATTCCTGAGTGGTTTCATTCGCAAGCATAGCTGAACTTTTAAGGGTTAATGGAAAAATGAATGACTCTTCATTAAATATTTAATCATCTTATATTAAAACACTCATGCAAATATACATTAAATCAGTAGATGAATTGACTCTTAATTCTAATTCAATTGTTAATTTTGACGCGGGATATTGAGCGGATTATCCTGATTGCAGCAGTAATAATTAGAATATGAATAAAATAGTAATTGCAGATACACAGTTTTTGGCGATTGAAGCTTTAACCACCTTACTTGGGAGTGACGATCGATGGTCACTTGCCGGTGTTGCAAATACTCACTATGAACTGCTTAAAGTTCTGCGAAATGAATCCTGTCAATTGCTCATTACTGATATTGCACTTATCGATTATGATAGTATTGCCGATCTATTTAAGTTAATGCAGGAATTTCAAAAGCTATCGGTACTAATCCTTACCAATTCGCTGACCAAAGCTGAATTTACGGAGCTGAATAAAATAGGGATTAAAAATATTATCTATAAAACTGCTGAGCGGGATGAGATTTTGTCAGCAGTTGAGGCTGCCTTGAAGGGTAAAAAGTATTATTCCGATGAAATACTCGACATGATACTTGAATCGAATGAACCAAAACAGGTTATAGAGGAAGGTGCTCAGTTGACTATTTCCGAAATTGAGATTGTCAGGTTGATTACTGGTGGGATGACCACCAAGGAAATTGCAGAAAAGAAGTGCATCAGCTTTCATACGGTAAATACCCACCGCAAAAATATCTTCCGCAAGTTAAACGTTTCAAATGCATCTGAACTAATCATCCATGCTATCAAATCGGGTTGGATTGATAACATTGAGTACTTTATTTAGGAATTGTATGCAGGGTTCAAAACTTCTCTTGATCCTGATTTAAGCCTCCAATTAACCATTTTACAGTATTTTCCTAAGAATATACCATAAAGTAGGTATATCAAATAGTACATTTAAGGGATTGTCCGGCTTATTCAATTGCCTCACCTTTGGACCATAAACTAAAACCCAAAAGTGATGAGAAAATTTACAACGAAATTTACTGAAATCTACAGGAAGCTGGCATTGCTTAAACTTAGTGTGTTCATTAAAAAGCAAAAGTTGTCAGTACCCTTTATATCGGCAACAACAGATAGACGACTTGAAAACAATGGTGAACGATGGTTTCATAGTTTACCTGAAACCGGGGAAGGTCATTTGGCAATTTCGCTCTATCAGTTTGAATTGGAACGGGCAAAAGCTATTGCGGTGGCTTAAACAGGAATCTCAACAAACCTTCCAAATATTTTACACCCGAAAGCATAAAATGGAATTTTAAATTATAAAAGCTGAAATATTTAATGTCAGCAGAAAGAATTTTAGATTGAATATACACTAAATCAATAGACATTGATGTGTTATCTTTGTTTTGGATGATATAGTCCTGTAAGTTCGTAATAATTAAATTTATCTGAGTATGAAAACTACAACGCAAGCAATGAATGGAGAAAAGAGATTACTACTTTTCTTAAAAAATGCAATGACGGTCAAACAGTTGTTAATCATAGGTCTAATGATGTGTTGTTTTACTATGCAGGCTCAGAAAGCAAAACAGACTATCATCATTTCCGGTGCACAATTTACTTCTCCGCTGGTTGAAAAATGGATTAGTGAATATTCCAAGGTCAATCCGGATGTCGCTATTAGTTTTGTGAAAAGTTCTAAGCAGAACAAACCAACTGACTTGAAACTCTCAGTTAATACATCTGACAAAAATGCATTCGATGCAATAGAAAATCGGATAATTGTTGGTCGTTTGGCTGTTTTGCCAATTGCCAATGAGAAAAACAGGTATTTTGTCCAGCAATTGAAGAATGGCATTAAGCAAGAGGAGTTGAAAAATATCTTTTTGAAGAAAGACCCTGACTCAGCAGACGATCCTGAAGAAGAAAAAGCGGAGGTTCCTTTATATACAGTGTATACTCAAACCACCCAATCAGCATCAGCAAAAGTTTTAGCTGACCATTTTGGGAAAAGATCGCCGGAAATGAATGGTGTAATTGTTACAGGCGACGATAAATTTCTGGTTGAATCAGTGCTGGGAGATTCGACAGGTGTAACATTTAGTAATCTTGGACTAATATACGACCTTAATAAGCGTACTCCAATTAGCGGGATTAAAATCCTTCCGATTGATCCTGATAATAGAGGACACCTAAAGAAAGAGGAATTGATCTATAGTAATTTGGATCAGCTGATTACTTTTCTGGAAACCTCCAAAAACAAATCTATCCCTACTGAAAGTATAAGCTTTAATTTCGATCCTAAAAACAAGAACCCACTGGTTTCCGATTTTGTAAACTGGGTTAATCATTCCGGCCAAACCTATAATCACCAGTTTGGGTTTTTAAAGACTACTGATGAAATAGATCGTACGCTGACACAGAAATAGCAAGAGATTCCTGAATAGCTTACCCAGTCCGGGTAGACTGCAAATCAGAGAAATAAAGGAAATACTTTATTAATTCGGTAATATGAAAATTGCTGGAACGGGGATTCCATTTTTATAAATCAGAATATTAACCAAGAGCCAGACCTGAAAGATATCAGGTGTAATAATCATTTAACTAATGTTTTATCAGGTATGGCTTGTCAAAAAATCAAAAATATGAAACGATGTTGTTACAAAATCTAAATCCAAATGAGAATTATTTATTGAAGGTAATATCTAAAAATCTAAAGAATTCAACGATGAGAAAACATTTACAAATAGTATATAAAACGCTTTGCTTCCTTGTTTTTGCATTTCTACTTTATCCGGCGATGGCACAAGAAAAAATCACCTTATCCGGTACAGTGGTTGATGGAAAAACAAAGGAGGCCATTATTGGCGCATCTGTCAGTGTAAAAGGAAAGGCCATAGGTACCGGAACAGATTCTAAGGGGAAATTTACACTAACACTAAACCATTCACTGCCGGTTAATCTGGTTGTCAATTTCCTGGGATATCAACGACAGTTAGTTGTTGTCAATGATTTGGAGCCGGTTACTATTAGTCTGGCTGAAAGTACTAATAAACTTGGAGAAGTTGTCATTACCGGTTATACACAAACCAAAAAGGGAGCTTTGACAAGTGCTATCACAACAATATCCGCAGATGAGTTATCAAAGGTAAATTCAACTTCCATTACCGAAAAGTTACAGGGGGAAGTTCCCGGGTTATTGGTATCCAATAGCTCCGGTGTTGCGGGATCCTCTGTATTGGTTCGTCTACGTGGAGCTACTTCGATTAATGCCGGAAACGATCCATTGTATGTAGTTGACGGTGTTTTTGTAAACAGCACGAGTTTGCAGTCTCATTCACTTGGAGGACAAGTTTCGAATGCCCTTTCTGACCTGAATGCTGATGATATTGAATCGGTATCGGTATTAAAAGATGCAAATGCTACAGCTATTTACGGATCGCGCGGGGCAAACGGTGTAATTCTGATTACAACGAAAAGAGGAACGAAGAACGGTAAAACAAAGGTTCAGTTTCAGGTTGAAAACGGTGTAGCCACTACCGGTAAACTTTGGCAACTGACAACAGGACCTGAGCATGCTCAAATCGTTAATGATGCATGGGCAAATGATGGAAAAGCTTTTGCTGACAGACCGTTCAGACCAACTACAGAAGTCGTTACCGGTTTCCCTGCCTATGGAACTCCTGAAGAACAAAAAACATATGATCGTTTAAGTGATATATTCCGGACAGGTAAACTGCAAAAATATAACGTAGGAATTTCAGGAGGTGATGCCAAAACAAACTTTTATTTAGGTTTGGGTTATCAGGATCAGCAATCTACACTAAAACTGGAGGATTTTGAAAGATATTCATTTCAATTCAATCTGGATCACTCTATTTCAAACGGAATTAAAATTGGTACCAGTAACAGTCTGTCAAAGGTAAACCGGGAAGTAGTACAAGTTGGTGATGGTCCTGCCGGATTTTTTCAGGCAGCTCTCCATACTCCTACATTTTATCCTATTTATAATGCCGACGGTACTTATACCAAGCCTGTTGCTTTTGATAATCATGAGGCTATTCTTAACAATTCGAACGATCATGCTTACAGCCTGCGCAGTGTAAATAACATATACCTGAAGTGGAATATCCTGGAAGGATTATCCTTCAAATCATCCTGGAGCAGTGATTACAACAATTATCACGAAAAAACCTATTACAACACATTTTTAATAAACGGTCAACCGAATGGTAAAGCTCTGGATAATATTACATCCAAACAAACACTTATTGCCGAACAAACGCTGAATTACAACACTACATTGAATGATGTAAATGATTTGTCATTTTTCTTAGGAAACTCGGCACAAACCACAACCAATGAATTTGAAGGTTTGACAGGAACTGTTTTCCCAAGTAATCAGTTTACGCGTATTGCTTCAGCAGCGGTTCAAACAGCTACAAGCAGCGGTTCCACTTCAGCATTATTATCCTATTTCGCAGGAGGAAACTACTCGTATAAAAATCGTTACAGTATCGATGCCAATGTACGCGCTGATGCCTCTTCCCGTTTTGGAGCAAATAACAGGTGGGGTTATTTCCCTTCAGTTGGTGCGGCATGGAATCTTTCAAACGAATCATTTTTTCCTAAAACAAAAGTAGTTACCGATCTTAAACTTAAATCCAGTATAGGTACTGCCGGAAACCAGAATATTGCGGATTTTGCTTCTTACGGTCTTTGGAACGGTGGCAGCAACTATGACGGTCTTGCAGGAGTTTCACCCAGTCAGTTAAGTAACAAAGACCTGAAATGGGAAACTACACGCCAGTGGAATATTGGCCTTACAGGTAATTTACTGACTGATCGCCTGAATTTTGATTTCAACTATTACGACAAATATACCTTCAATTTGCTTCTTGATGATCCGGTTCCTACAAAAACAGGTTATTCTTCTGTAACTAAAAACATTGGAGAAATCAGCAATCGTGGTGTTGAGCTGGCATTAAATTCAGTAAATGTTAAAACAAAGAAATTTGAATGGAAAACAAACTTTACTATCTCGCATAATGCAAATAAGGTAGAGAAACTGAATACACCTATTGCAAGTAGTTATCAAACCTATCAGGTTCAGCAAGGGTTTCCGCTCTATTCGATGTGGGTGTACAACTATCTGGGAGTAAATCCGCAGACAGGTGATGCCATTTACGAAGACGTTAACAAAGACGGAAAGATAACCGTTGCAGACAAGAAGATTGTAGGAAATGCATGGCCAAAATTTGAAGGAAGCCTGAAGAATACGTTCACTTATCGTGGATTTGATCTGGATGTAAATATTTACTTTAAGTCAGGAAACAAGATTTACAACTATACCAACTCATTTCTGCAATCGGGCGGTACAAGAGGGGTAACACGCTCTATCCTTGAAAGCTCTATGAACTACTGGAAGAAGGTGGGAGATACCAATGTATTGCCACGACCAAAGTCTACAGCCAATGCCGACGGCAGTTTTAACTATGACCAGCAGTCCAGTCGTTTTATTGAAGACGGATCGTATATCCGGTTGAAAGATGTTACCCTTGGGTATACATTCACAAAGAAATCTCTTTCTGCCTTGCATATAAGTTCTGCCCGTCTTTATGCAAGCGCTTCAAACCTGTTAACGATTACAAAATACAGCGGACCAGATCCTGAAGTAAATGTTGGAGCAGGCGATGCACGTGCATTAGTACAGGGGATGGATTTTGGAACTCCTCCGCAACCGATAACATTCTCATTAGGAGTAAATATAACATTGTAAAATACGGATCATATGAAAAAGAAATATTTATATATAGCAGCAATAGCCTTCGCAATCATCTCTTGCAAGGGTATATTAGATACTACTCCTGAAACATCTATTTCGGATGCTTCCGTTATAAGCGACGAAAAATCTTCTTTGTCAGCGCTTGTTGGAGTATACGACGGGGTTCAGGGTTATTATGGTATAAATCAACTTGCACACAATGTTATTGCCGATAATTTAGTGAACAGCACAGCTCCCGGAAATATCATTCCAACGCTTGTTGCTTCAGGAACAAGTGCTTTTGACCCTACAAGCGGTGCAGGATATTCAGCAGTTTATGTGGCGATCAACCGGGCTAATTTTGTAATTAAAAATACAGCGACATTAAACAGTGTTGTTATTAAACCCGCTTCGAAAAACCAATACCTGGGGGAGGCTTATTTCCTAAGGGCATTAGCTTATTTCGATTTGGTGAGAACTTATGGGGGAGTACCGATTATTCTCCAACCTACCGTTTCTCCAACTCAGTATAGTGGTGTTAAAAGAAGTACAGTTGCACAGACTTACGCTCAAGTACTGGCGGATTTAAATAAAGCCGATAGTTTGCTAACCGAAACAGTGGTCAGAAACCGGGCAAACAAATTTTCAGTCTATGCATTGAAAGCCCGTTTCTATCTTTACAATGAAAACTGGAGTAAGGCCGACGAATATGCCAGTAAAGTTATTGCCAATTCTACCGGGTTTAAATTGGTAAAGCCATTTTCGACATTCTTTACTACTTCAAAATCGACCGAGTCTGTTTTAGAGATAACCTTTAGTGCTTCTGATAAAAATCCGATCTATACTTATCTCTTATCACCGGGAGAAGGCGGTCGGTTGGATTATATTGCCGAACCCGGTTTTGTAGCTCAGTTACTGGATCCGAATAAAGGCGGAGCACGTAAAAGCCTGGTTAAACTATTAGCTAGTGGAGCCTATGAAGTAACTGAATATGCAAACCAGGATGGATCAAGTTCACTGTATGTACTGCGTTTAGCCGAACAATATTTGATTCGTGCAGAAGCAAAAGTAAAAAATGCTTCACCTGATTTGACAAATGCTATTCTTGACTTAAATGTAATCAGAACCCGTTCAGATGTTCCCGCATTTGTTGCAACCGGAACGACTACTGCCGATGATGTATTACTTGCAATTGAAAACGAACGCCGTTACGAATTGGCTTATGAAGGTCACCGGTTTAGTGACATTGTCCGTACAGGAAGAGCAGCAGCCGTTTTTGGGGCATTGAATCCGCTCTTTACTAATCCGGGACGATGGGTGTTTCCAATTCCATACAGCGATATTGTGGCTGACCCTGATCTGGAACAAAACCCAGCCTATAAATAGTCAATCAGCGACGAGTTATGATCTTAAAATGAATATAACTCGTCGCTAACTTATAAATAAATACAAATGAAAAAATATATCGTTTTGATTTTTATCTCGCTTTTCGTTTTTGAGGCTAAGGCTGCAAAAAAAACTAATAAGCCGGATAACAGTAAAATTGCAATTGATTATTTAAACAGCTCTTTCGGAGTGTATAACAAATTGCAAAAACAAATATGGAGCACTCCTGAACTTGGTTTTCTGGAAGTGAACAGCAGCGCTGCCTTGCAAAAACATTTAACTGACAATGGCTTTAAGGTTGAAAAAGGTGTTGCCGGTATGCCTACTGCCTTTGTTGCAACTTACGGAAGCGGATCACCTGTTATTGGTATATTAGCTGAATTTGATGCCTTAAGCGGACTTTCACAGGACACCGTTCCATATGAAAAACCAATTGTGATTGGCGGAAACGGAGAAGGATGCGGTCATCATTTGTTGGGTACGGCTTCAACTGCCGGAGCTGTTGCCATTAAGAAATGGATTGAAGCTACAGGCGCAAAAGGTACACTGAAAGTTTTTGGAACTCCTGCCGAAGAAGGTGGTGGTGGTAAAGTGTTTTTTACACAGGAAGGTTATTTTAACGGTATAGATGCTGTTCTTAACTGGCATCCGGCTTCAGAAAATTCAGTAAATACGACAACCACTCTGGCACGTATCAGTATTCTTTACTCTTTTCATGGAAAAGCAGCTCATGCTGCAGCAAATCCTGAAAAAGGGAGATCTGCCCTTGATGCAGTGGAAGCTATGGATAATATGGTGAATCAACTCCGGGAGCATATTGTTTCCGATGCACGTATTCATTATGTGATTACCGATGGGGGAGGACTTTCACCCAATGTAGTACCTGCTCACGCCCAGGTTTCGTATTATGTCAGGGCAAAAAATACAACAGAACTCTTCGATATCCTGGGTCGCGTGGATAATGCAGCCGATGGTGCAGCGCTTGGAACAGGAACAACTGTTACTAAAAAACGTTTAGCCGGTGCAATTTATCCGGTATTACCCAATAAAGCTTTTAGCCGGATAATTCAAAAGAATCTCGACAAAGTTGGAGGTGTTCAGTGGACCGAAAAGGAAACTGAATATGCTGCTGAAATTGCCAAATCAACTAATACTCCTGTCAAAGAGTTTGAAAAGGTTAAAATAATAAAACCTTACGATGAAAGTAAGTTTGGAACACTCGAATCAGGCTCAAGTGATGTAGGCGACGTAAGCTGGAATGTTCCTGTAGGTTCTTTTGTTGCTACTACTTTCGTTCCGGGATCACCCGGACATTCCTGGCAGAATGTAGCTGCAGGCGGAACAACAATCGGAACTAAGGGAGCTCTCGTAGCTGCAAAAGTTTTTGCACTAAGTGCAATTGATTTATTCTCTGATCCAGCCCTGCTCATTCCAATTAAACAGGAATTTGATGCTTCACGTGGTAAAGATTTTAAATATGCACCGCTTGTACCCGGAAAACCAGAACTGGATTATCGTTTCGTAAAATGAGAATTGTGTCCGCTCTGAAAAGTCAATTTCATCACGAAGAGACAAAGAATTAAATGGCTCAATGACGGATAATATATGTTTTAACATTTATTCGCAAATAGAACATCTAATTTCAGTATAAGGTAATAAGGTTGTGTTTGTATGTTTACTATTTCTACTGAGGTTAAATTTGATTTCGAGTACTCGGGACAAAATATTCAATTGGTTAATTGACTGTAAAACAAGTTAATTAATACGGAAAGAACCTTATTCCTGGTTTTTAAACCTCAGTAGAATATTGGTCACCACACCAACCTTAACCTTATTAATCAACGATTTTCTTAATAGTCGGGAGTAAATGAATTAACAAACATCAAAGATCCATTTAAATAATAAAAAACAAAATTATTTATCATTTTGAATTGCTTCGTGCCTTTGTGTCTTTGCGTTTAAAGTCAATCATGGGTTTTCGGAATGTATTTAAAATTAAAACTCAATAATATGAAAAAACAAATTCTGCTCATTTTACTTACAGTAAGCATATTCAACTTGTTTGGAGCAACTCCGATCAAAATAAGCAAATCGACTACCAGGCACGGACCGGAGAAAGGTTCGCTCATCATCATTGGAGGAGGTGTAATTACACCTGATATCTGGAATAAGTTCACTGAATTGGCCGGTGGAGCCGAAAATGCAAACATTGTGGTGATTACTACAGCTGCAGGAGATTCAGCAGGTCTTGAAACCCGCACGGTTGAACTGGTTAAGGCGCAGACGAAGATCAAAAAAGTGGTTCGGCTTCATACCAATGATCTGAAAGAAGCCAATAGCGAAAAGTTTGTGGAAGCATTGAAAACGGCTACCGGTGTATTTTTCGAAGGAGGACGTCAATGGCGGATTGCTGATTCATATCTGAATACTTTAACTCATCAGGCCTTTCTCGATGTACTCAGCCGTGGCGGGGTAATTGCCGGTACCTCTGCAGGAGCAAGTATTCAGGGATCATTTCTTTGGAGAGGCGATACCAGCGGAGCTGAAATTCTGGTGGGAGACCATACTCAGGGCCTGGGATTTCTTCGTAATTCTGTCATTGATCAGCATATTCTTAAGCGTAACCGTCAATTCGATTTAGTTACAATCATCAAAACAAATCCTCAACTAATCGGGATAGGATTAGATGAATCAACGGCAGTTCTTGTTCAGAAAGACACCCTTCGGGTTCTTGGGAAATCCTATGTTGCTATCTACGATTACAATACCATACAGGGAGATGGGCCGAAACACAAGACAGAAAAGGGAGAAGATTTCACTGCATCAAACGGACCATTCTTTTTTCTTCACGAAGGACAGAAATATGATTTAGGTTCAAGGACAGTCATCAAAGAAAAACCAGTTAAAAAATAAATTATGAAGCTAATTTTTACACTTTTCGGAATCCTGTTATTTGCTTTACTGGCTGCAGACAGCTGGGCACAGCAAGACTTGTCGTATTACCTTCCCAAAGAGGTAACGTATAATGAAAAAATTCCAAAACCACAGGAAGTATTGGGTTTTCAGGTTGGTGAATTCCATGTGAGTCACGATAACATTGTCTATTATTTTCGCCAGCTCGCACAAGCATCACCACGGGTAAAATATGAGATCTATGGCAAAACAAATGAAGGTCGTCCACTCACGGTTGCGATTATCAGTTCCGAAGCCAATATCAAACGAATTGAAGAACTTCGTCAGCAACACATCCAACTGAGTGATCCTTCGGCTTCTTCCAAACTAAATGTGACTGATTTACCGGTAGTGGTTTGGCTGAGTCACAGTATTCACGGAAATGAAGCAAGCGGCGCTAATAGTTCATTGCTGACCGCCTATTATCTGGCTTCAGCACAGGGAAAAGAGATTGAAGAATTGCTGGATAAAACCATTATTCTGATTGATCCTGCTACAAATCCTGACGGAATACAACGATTTTCGAACTGGGCAAACAGCAATAAGAGTAAGTTGACCAATCCCGATCCTGCAAGTCGTGAACACAACGAAGCATGGCCCGGCGGACGTACCAATCATTATTGGTTCGACCTGAACCGAGACTGGTTGCCTATCGAACAACCCGAATCGGAAGCCCGTATTAAGAAACTTCAGGAATGGAAACCAAATATTCTGGTGGATGAACATGAACAGGGAACAAATGCAACCTTTCACTTTTCCCCGGGTGAACCTAATCGGGTAAATCCATCCATTCCGGCAGAAAATCAGGCATTAACACAGAAATTGGCAGACAATTACGCCAAAGCGTTTGATGCAATTGGTTCTCTTTACACTTCAGGCGAACGATACGATGATTATTACATTGGCCGTGGTCCTACCTTTCTGGATTTAAATGGTGGTGTTGCCCTGCTTTTCGAACAGGCCAGCGTCAGAGGTTTTACTCAGGAGTCGGATAATGGACTGCTCACCTTTCCTTTTGCAATCCGTAACCAGTTTACAGGTTCAATTTCAACAGTTAAAACTGCCTTCAAATTAAAAAGTGAGTTTCTGAATTACCAGAAAAATTATTATACCTCCGCTTTGGATGAAGCAAAGAAAGAAACTCAGAAAGCCTACGTTTTTGGAGCCGATTATGACCTGAATACCACTTATAAATTTGCGGATTTCCTCAATAAACACGGGATAAAATCATTTCTCCTGAAAAACAATCTGAATGCAGGCAAACAATCGTTTAAAGCAGCACAGGCATATGTAGTGCCGGTAGATCAGCCACAGTACAGGCTCATTAAAAACATTTTCGGGTTTCATATCAATCCCAAAGACAGTATCTTTTACGATATTTCAGCCTGGAATATTCCTCAGGCCTATAATCTTCCTTTCGAAGCGGTGGCTTCTGCTTCAGGAATAAGCGGCGATGCTTTTTCTGTGACTCAAAAACCAAAAGGAAAGATCATTGGTGAAGGTGCAGCCTATTCATATATTTTTAAATGGGAAGATTATCTTGCTCCACGGGCTTTGGTACGTTTGCTGCAGGAAGATATTCTCGTCAAAGTGGCCACCAAACCGTTTGAAACCCTGGATGGACAGAAGTTCGAAAGGGGCGCTATACTTATTCCGCTTGGATCAGTTAATACTGATCAGGCAAAGGTTGAAAAGATCATTGCCGAAATTAACCAAACGGATGGTATTGATGTGTACCGACTGAATACAGGTGATAATAAAACTACTGATCTGGGTAGTTTCTATTTTTCAGTGATAGAAAAACCACGGGTTGCGATACTTACCGAAGAGGGAGTGAATAGTTCAAGTGCAGGTCATATCTGGCATTTGCTCGATACCAAATATAAACTGCCGTTTACATTGCTTCCGGTGAAAGGTTTAAACCGCGCCAATCTTGACCGCTATACTGTGATCATCTTACCGGCTGGAAACTATCAGGATCTGGATGAACGGGTAATTGCAAAACTTCAGGATTGGCTTGCTACAGGCAAAACCCTGATTGCCTTCGAGGGCGCTGCCAGTTGGTTAAGTAAAAACAAACTGATTACGGCAGAATTTGAAAAGGACGAAACGAAAGCAACCGGTTTTGACTACGAAAATTCACTGCTGTTTGGAGCTTCAAGGGAAGTACCGGGAACAGTTTTCGAAACTAAACTGGATTTGACTCATCCGATTAATTACGGCTATCATTCTGATCGTTTACCGGTGTTTAAAGAAAATTCGATTGTTCAGGTTAAAGCGGAGAACCTTTCGGCAAACTATCCAGCACTCTATAGCAAATCTCCTTTACTCGACGGATATGCACCTGCGGGGATTCTTAAAACTATTGGAGGAACCCCTTCATTGGGAATATTCGCTTCGAAACGGGGAAGGATCATTGCCTTTTACAATACCGCCAATTTTAGGGGTTACTGGCTGGGTACAAACCGTCAGTTTGCCAACAGTTTATTCTTTGGGGATAAGATACACCTAAGTTCCGGCTTAAACAGGGAATAAAAAATGACTTACTTAAAAATTACACAGAGATACACGGAGAAATCACGGAGATACACAGAGCATTGAAGTTTAATTACTTATCTCTGTGGCTCTCTGTGTATAACTCTGTGGCTCTCTGTGTAACAAAATTATAAAGCATTGATTTATAAGAAACAAATCAACCAAAAAAGTTGTATTTATTTTTAATAATCAACATGAAGAAGCTTGCACTTGAAATTTAATTCTGTTCTAAAAATTATCCCGGAGGGATAAAATGTTTATAGAAAAATGATCAAGCGTGGAGATGTACGACCCCAGGCCGGGGTCGAATAACCTTCTAATCATCATTTTCTATAAACAGTTGACCTCTCCGAGGTCAAAACGAACCTGTAATGAGTTTTTCAGCAGACTCTAATTGTTGCGATCCATTAATTTTCCTTATTCTCTTTCCTTCTGGAAAGGGGGTAAGGAAAATTCTTGTTGATATTAATATCGTTTCTTTTCTTTGTCCTAAACACATGAAATAATATAATATTGTATTTTATTCAATTTTGTGAAATGATTTTCATATTGTTATGCTTCATTCATTTATAAAAATCAGCACCACAGATTACACAGATGAACACAGATTAAAAGATGGAAAAACTAAATTTTCAATCTGTGTTCATCTGTGTAATCTGTGGTTGAAATAATTATATGGTCCAAGCCTGACAAGCGATAAAGGATTCACGATTGATAAAATCAAAATAAGTTACTTTGTGGTTCTCATTTCTTATGCCTCTATTCATGAAGAAAATTGCTTCCTTTTTAATTCCGGCCTGCATCATTGTTTCGGGTATTTCGGCTTTGCTGTTTGTACTGATCTCCTCTCATTTCATGGAAGTTGATCCTGTTCTTTTTACCGCATTCCGTGCTTTAAACCTTATCCTTCTGATTCTCCTGTCTTTTCAGCGAAAATCACTAACCGTCTGGATTCTGGTCAGTATAGTTGCAGGCGCTGAATTTGGTTACGATTTCCCTGAGATCTCAAAAAACATGCAGTTTCTGAGTGACATCTTTCTTCGACTGATTAAAACCATCATTGCACCACTCATCTTTGCCACGCTTGTTAATGGAATTGCCGGGCACAATGATCTGAAGCTGATTGGAAGGCTCGGATGGAAATCAATTCTGTATTTCGAGGTGGTTTCAACCATCGCTTTGGTTATTGGTTTGGTTGCCATCAACATTAGTCAGGCCGGGGTAGGATTAACGCTTCCTGCCGATGCCGCTGCACCTCTAATCACAACAACTACCCATAGCTGGACCGCATTTATCCTGAATATGTTTCCCGAAAACATTGCTAAATCCATCTTCGATGGGAATATTCTTCAGGTAGTGGTATTCAGCATTATTTTTGCCATTGCCGTGGCCCGGATTTCCGAACAGTACCGCAGGCCAATGTTGCGTTTCACCGAAAGTCTGGCTGAAACGATGTTCAAATTCACCAATATCATCATGTATTACGCACCTGTGGCCGTTTTTGGAGCCATAGCCTTCACCATAGGCCATTTGGGGCTCGATGTATTGGGAAGTCTTCTGAAATTGCTTGCAACGCTCTATGTGGCCTTAATTGTCTTCCTGGCTGTTGTTATTCTGCCTGTGCTGATCTTCCTTAAAATACCGCTCCGTAAATTTCTGCTTGCCATTAGTGAACCTGCTTCCATTGCCTTTGCAACAGCCAATTCCGAATCTGCTTTACCTTCTGCGATCGAGTGTATGGAACGTTTTGGAGTTCCCCGCAAAATTGTAGCTTTTGTGATTCCTACCGGATATAGTTTTAATCTCGACGGAACGGCGCTCTATCTTTCGCTGGCTTGTGTATTTGTTGCCCAGGTGGCAGGAGTTCATCTTTCTATTGCTGAACAATTAGCAATGTGCGTGGTACTGATGATTACCAGTAAAGGTGTTGCAGGAGTCTCCCGTGCATCATTAGTCGTCTTGCTGGGTACTTTATCCAGCTTCGGATTACCAACCACTCCCGTATTTTTAATCCTTGGTATCGATGTTTTGATGGATATGGCCCGCACTACGGTAAACGTGATCGGAAACTGTACTGCAACCGTTGTAATGGCTAAATGGGAAAACGCATTTGACGAGCAAAAAGCCAGGGAATTTTCAAATAAGATTTAGAAAGAAGGAAAAGATACAAAGTTTATCAGAATAATGATCGAAGAGTCATCCCGAACTTGTTTCGGGACCCCCTAAAATATGAGGGGATGCTGAAACAAGTTCAGCATGACTTACTAATCATCATTTATGCTTCTTTGAAAGATTCCCTTGCATCCAACTCATGAATATTCAAACAAAAACGTATTGTAGATCAGAAGTTAAAAAATACTCCGGGTTAATCGGGGCAAATCTGCAATTCATCATGAATTCTGGTGGTAATTCTAAATTTTGGCCTTATATTTGTGAACCGATATGGTACACAAAAACAAAAATCATGTTAGTAATTAGTAGCCGGGAATTCCGCGAAAAACAGAAAATGTATCTGGACCTTGTTGATCAGAATGAACAAGTGATTGTACAACGTGGAAAAAACAAAGCATATACTTTAACCCCCATTTCTGATACCGATCGCTTTTTTGCTGATCCTGAAGTGAAAATCAGAATCATGCATTCACTGGATCAGGTGAAGCAGGGAAATCTGACCACATTGCCAACAGAGGATATTAACAATTTCCTTGGACTATGAACTTTGTGCTTAAACTCACGGTTGATGCTTTGGAAGATATTGATTATCTTAAGAAAGCCGGAGATAAAGCCACTTTAAAGAAGCTTGCAGTTCTGTTGAAAGAGCTGACAGAACATCCCCGTACAGGTACAGGACAGCCTAAAGAACTGAAATACAATCTGTCAGGTTGCTGGTCGCGAAGAATAAATGCAAAACACCGTCTGGTGTATCGCATTGAAGATGAACAGATAATTGTAATTATCCTTTTTGCCAGAGGCCATTACCAAAATAAATAAACTTACCGGATAAAATATTTCTTTTCCCTAAATCCGGATGGGTCAACTTGAATTTTGAAAGTACTTTATCCATCTTCGGATTACCTACCACTCCAGTATTTTTAATCCTTGGTATCGATGTTTTGATGGACAGGACCCGCACTACGGTAAACGTGATCGGAAACTGTACCGCAACCGTGGTCATGGCAAAATGGGAAAACGCATTCGACGAGCAAAAAGCCAGGGAGTTTTCAAATAAGATTTAGAAAGAAGAAAAAGCCTCAAGGTTATACGGAATGTTGATCGAAGCGTCATCCCGAAACAAGTTCGGGATGACGTGCTAAGCATCATTTGTGCTTCATTCAGATGTAGGTTTTATCCCCGATAATTATCCGGACCGCACCATCTGTGCTATATTTCAAATACTTTCTAAAATATTAAAGGAACTTTAAACGAAAAAAGCAGCATTAACCAATGTTAACAAAGCAGGTTGGACTATTTTAAAATATTGATGTATGTTTACATCAATATCTAATTTATCCAATATGGTAGTTTCAAAAACAGAACTTTTCAGTGAAGATCTTCAGAAAAGGGCAAATCTTTTTAAAGCCCTGGCACATCCGGCAAGAATTCAAATACTGCAATTTCTGGTTCATACACGAACTTGTCTTACCGGCGACATTTCTGACCACTTTCCATTGACCAGGGCTACGGTGAATCAACACATGAAGGAATTAAAGAATGCCGGTCTGATTTTTGGCAGAAAAGAAGGTTCTAAAATTGTTTATTGTCTTGATGTTGAGAATATAAGAGAGATGGAAACCATTCTGGCCGGGTTTCAAAAGGAAATGCATCTCCCCGATGATTTCTGTTGTATTTATAAAAAGACAGCATAACAACTAAAACAACCAAACGATGCACTTGTCAAAAGAATTTAAAGGAGAAACACTCGGAACTTTTATGTTAGTGTTGTTCGGATGCGGATCTGTAGCTGTATCCGTACTTTTTAATGCACATCAGGGATTGATGCAGATTGCTCTTGCCTGGGGAATTGGTGTTACCCTGTCCATTTACCTGACCCGGCATTTGTCATGTGCTCATCTGAATCCTGCTGTAACTATTGCCATGGTGATTAGCAAAAGAATGAAAGCCAAAAAACTACCTGTATATCTTAGTGCACAATTTTTAGGCGCTTTTCTGGCCGGAATGGCCATCTATATCTTGTTTTCACCCTCAATTTCAGCCTTCGAAAATGCGCATAATATCATAAGGGGTTCTGCTGAATCAGTTCAAACGGCAAAAATGTTTGGAGAATACTATATAACTCCCGGAAGTACTTCAGTTGTCTCTTTGCCGCTCGCAATTGGTACTGAAGCATTCGGAACTTTTCTTTTGGTCCTGATGATTTTTGCCCTTACCGAAGGTTGTAATGTTGGTCGCCCTCACGATGCTATGGCTCCTTTGTTTATTGGATTGACAGTAAGCTCAGTTATTTGTCTTGTTGCACCATTAACACAGGCCGGATTAAATCCTGCACGTGATTTCGGTCCAAGAATGGTTTCCTGGATCTTTGGTTGGAAATCAGCCGCTTTCCCTGATCAATTCGGTGGCTTTTTTCTGGTCTATATCTTAGGCCCGATCATTGGAGCAATAATCGCTTCTCTGTTTTTTATGTATGCCTTTGAACCAAGCATGAAACATTCATCTGAAAATTGCGAATGTGAAGAAAATTGCGAAAAAAACTAATCAGTCAGATATAAAATAAAAACGATATCCATGAAAACTACACAACTAATCCTGGTGGGAGGATTCCTTGGAGCCGGGAAAACATCCTTATTATGGGAAGCTGCCCAAAGGGTCATGCAAAAAGGACTACGGGTTGGATTGATTACCAACGATCAGGCTCCCGAATTGGTAGATACCGCCCTCTTATCGCGCGACGAAGTGAAAGTTGCTGAAGTTAACGGCAGTTGCTTCTGTTGTAATTTCCCCGGACTGATTGCTGCCACCCAAAAACTCAGAAAAGAAGCCGAGGCCGATGTGATTATTGCCGAACCTGTTGGCAGTTGTACCGATCTTTCAGCTACAATTATGCAGCCGCTCAAAGAAAACCTGCATGGTGAATTGTTGATTGCTCCGCTTACTGTACTAGCCGATCCTGTTCGCCTGAGTGATATTCTAAATGGTGGTAATGCCGGTCTGCATCCAAGTGCAGCCTATATTTTTAAAAAACAACTCGAAGAAAGTGATATCATCCTGATCAGTAAAACCGATTTGATTTCGGCTGATGAATTGTCTTTACTCAAAGAAAAAACAAATCTGCATTTTCCTGATTCTGAAGTCATGACTATAAGTTCAGTTTCAGGCGAAGGAATTGAGGAATGGCTTGACAAAGTACAAAACAAAACCGGGGCAGGTAAACGACTGGTAGAAGTTGATTACGATATCTATGCTGAAGGAGAAGCAGTTTTGGGATGGTTGAACAGTACGATTGAATTAACAGGCGATTCGGTTAACTGGGATGTTTTTGCCCGTGAATTGATGCAAAGTTTAAGCCTTCAATTCGATGCTTTGGAAGCTTCTGTAGGACATGTGAAAATATTGATTGAATCGGGTGACAAATATATCGTTTCAAACCTTACCGGTGAAAACAATACCCTGACTTTTCGCCAATCGGCAGGAACCGGAAACAGTGCACGGCTGACTATAAATGCACGTGTCGAAATGAATCCTGATCTTCTTGAGAATATTATTCGTACTACTCTCAATTCCATAACCGAAACCTCGATTACTAAGCAGATTATTGCTATCCGTTGCCTGAGTCCCGGACGCCCTAATCCAACTTATCGCTTCGATCACATTGTGTCAATCGCTTAATGATTAATTGATAAATCTCAATCAACTGATTTTAATAGCGGTAGCTTCTAAAGGATTCATTGAGGTGAAGTTAAAAGGTGCAGATTTTGTAACTGCACCAATCGCTTTGAATTAACTGATTTCTTATCCGAAGGAGCTGGCTTCGGATTACCCACCACTCCCGTATTTTTAATCCTGGGTATCGATGTTTTGATGGATATGGCCCGCACAACGGTAAACGTGATCGGAAACTGCACCGCAACCGTGGTCATGGCCAAATGGGAAAACGCATTTGACGGGCAAAAAGCCAGGGAATTTTCAAATAAGATTTAGAAAGACGGAAAAACTTTTAAGTTTTGCGGAATAATGATCGAAGCGTCATCCCATGTCATCCTGAATTTATTTCAGGATTGTTTCGGGACCCCCTAAAATATGAGGGGATGCTGAAACAAGTTCAGCATGACGTTCTGAGCATCGATTATGCTTCATCAAAAGATTCCCTTGTTTCCTGATTAGATAAATTCAAATAAAAACAGATCAAAGATCAGAAACTAAAAGATACTGATTGCATTAAGATATAAGCTACTTTGAATTATATTAGATCATATTCACTTGAACTTGGGAATTGAAATCGAAATAAGAAATAGAAAATTTGTTCCTATAATGTTAATAAATTTATTTCAATTTATGATAGATAAGATTATTTTAAACACTACTTTTATTATTTGAATTTAGTTCTATTGAATCAATTATCTTAATGAAAGAGAAATTGAAAGAATTGCTTGAAGTAAAGTTTTGAAAAATAGAAAATAATCAATTAATAGTAGTAAAAAAATGGATAATAAAACTTTTTCTTATTTAAATGGAAACACAATTGAATTGCATTATTGGTTAAAAGGTTCTTCTCATTCTATGGATGCATTTATACAAAACAAATGTGAACGTGAGCTATTAAGTCTCATTGAAGAGATAACCCATGCATTTAATTCACCTTTAATTATCGAGACAGAACCTTTTGGAGAAGGAGGTCTCCGAAGATGGTTTACAATTGTACCTGGAGTACAAAACAATAAGGGTATACTTATTACTGCAATAGTAGTTGCACTTGTAACAGGAATTATTGTGACCCCCATAAATACAACATTAAGCGAAGTTGCAAAAGCCTTGGTAGCACGAATTTTAGAAGATGATGAATTAAAAACCCTACAGAAGGATAAATTAAAGGAAGAAATAGAAAATTTAAAGGTTGATACGGAATTAAAAGTTCAACAATTATCCGAAAATAAGAAAATAATTCAAAGGAGATCAAATTTCTATTCAACAATACAGAAATATGGGAAAGCTGATAAAATTACTTTTTCAATAGAAGATCATGAAAAATCGGTTCAAGAAGAAATAAATATTTCAAGAAGTGACTTTGATAAATTTATAGTAGTTTCTAATGATTTAGAATCTATAATTGATAGAAATGCGGAAATTGAAATTATTGCTCCGATTCTAAAAAAAGGAAAATATAAATGGATTGGAATTTATGAAGGGAAGGTTTTAAATTTTAATATGAAATCGAATGAGTTTAAAACCCTTGTACAAACTGGTGAAGTTGAATTCAAAAATGGTTCTTCCATAAACTGTGTTTTAGAAATCAAAAGAAAACTCAATAATATAGGAGAAGAGGTAATAACTGGTTATGATATTATTCAAGTCAATGAATAGTCAAGGTATAATTGTCTAATTTAAATATAAAAGGAATATAATTATAACTTTAGATACTGAATAAAAACATTTTATACCAGAGGAATAAATGGATCTTCCAATTTTCTTGTAATTGTCTATAATAACCTATTATGCCTGATCTACAATCTTAGTATCTTCCTCTGTTAATCCATAAAGCATATAAACCATTTGGTCGATTTCCCGATCAGTGGTTTCTATTTGGGTTTCTATTTCATTTGCCTTTTTTGATTCATTTATAAAGTAATCTTCCCATTCGGCTTTTTGTGATAATGTTAGTTTTATTTTATTTTTATCAAGCTCTTTTAGAAACTCTTTAAAGGTTATTTGAAACCAATTTTCAAGTTTTGCAGAGAATTTTTCTAAATTGAATTCACGTTGTAAATTGCGGGTAAATCTTGAGCAAAGGTTTTGAAGGTTAGTGGTCAATTGAGTACGTTCTCTTGCATATTGTGCAAGTATAGCAGTCTGTTCTTCGTTTGCATGCGGAACAGGAAAATGCTCAAAATAAACTTTGCTAATTTCACGTGTGCCACCTTGTAACTCAGGACAATTATACCAAATCCAAAGTTTTGCCAATGAAGAATTAAATACAGCAGTTAAGAAGAATAATGATATTGATTCATTTTGTGCTGTAAGTATAAAACATTTCTGATTCCCTAACATTCCACTTTCATCGTACATGAAAGGAAATACAGAAGTCATATTGGGATAAATGATTTTAGGTTTGGCAAATTCTTCTAAATATGCACAATTACGCAAATTATATGGGGAGTCACCTTTGTCTCCACGTTTTTCAAGCATAGGATAAAATGCATCAAGATATTTCTTTATTATTGGGTAATCATCTATTCTAATTGATGGTAATGGTGGATACTTATCTTTTATACCATTGTGTACATTAATTAAAAATTCGCTATCTAATATACCATATGCTGAAATATCTCTACCCCTAACCATTGGTTTAATCAGTTCCGAACTTTTAGAATCAGCATCAATCAGCTTTTTTCGTGTTTCTTCATCAATATAAAAAGCATCATTATAACCTGTAAGTATTCCCCGATAAATTGAAATTGGTAAATCCTTTAATTCTATACCAGTTAATTTCATTTGTTCCAATTTTTTGGCATCGTTATAGGGTTGTATACTCCATTCATTTTCACCAAAATTTGAAGAAGAATAATCGTAAATATTACTTTTTACCTCTGAAAGAAAATCTCCATGATAGGTTTTCCGGTTAAGGGACAAAACTTTTACAGAATCGAGTAAAAAGCTTTTTTGAGTAATGAAGATACAGACATAGGTAGTAGCTTCCTGAAAGAATTGTACATCTCCAAAGTTAAGAATCTGATATAAACCTGTTTTGGAAAGAAATTTACGTAATGGTTTGCCATAGGCTACCAACATCCATTTGTTGGGCATAATGAAAGATTGTATTCCTCCATTCTTTAACAATTGATAACCACGTTCGGTAAAGATACAATACAGATCAGCTCCCTTATCAAATGTTTCATAACCACAATTTTTGAGTATTTCACTCATTTCTCCCATGCTTTGTAGCTGTACATATGGTGGATTTCCAATCACTACATCAAATCCTCCTTTTTCAAAAACCTTTGGGAATTCTTTTTGCCAGTTAAACGCTTTATCTCCCGCAATTGCCGGATCATCAATCAAAGAGTTCCCGCATTTAATATTGTTGTTCAGATCATTTAATTTACGATTGGGCTGCGCAGTGCGTAACCACAAGGAAAGTTTTGCTATTTCAACACTTTCCTCATTCAAATCGACCCCAAACAAATTATTTTCGAGAATGCTTTTTTCAATGTCGCTAAAAATGATGGGCACTCCGTAAAGCTTTGCTTTTAATTCATCAATGTATTGGTGTTCTGTTATCAGGAAGTCCAATGCCTGGTTTAAGAATGCGCCTGAACCACAAGCGGGATCACAAATAGTCAATTGGATCAACCAAGCGGTATAATCATTCAGTTTCTCCAATAAAGCTTGTTTGGTTTTGATGGTCCGTTTCTTATCGCTTGTATAATCTTCCTCATCAATCAGGAGTTCCGCTTTTTTATCGATACAAAGCTTACCTATCGTATTTTCGACGATGTATTTTGTAATGTATTTGGGTGTATAGAAAACTCCGTCCTTTTTACGTCTTGTTTTCGATTTATCTACTTCCTCACCATCGAGTTGAGCTTTTATTTCATCCAGTTCATTGAGCGAATTTTCGAAAATATGACCAAGGATATTAACATCTATTTCGCTGGCAAAATCATATTCCGAAAGGGTGAAAGTATGCCGAAAAAGCAAATCATCATCTATTGTAACGGCATCTAAAATTTCATCCGGTTTAAACAAACCACCATTATAGGCAAAAACATCATAACGTTTGCCTTTGAATCCGGTATTAAGGTATTCAAAGTATTTTCTAAAACGATTGTATAGAGGGATATCTACATCCCGATCCTGTAAATCTCTCCAATCATTCAATATTAATCGTACCGAATTGGGAGGTAACAATTGCCGATCCTCAGCAAAAAACAAAAACAAAAATCTATCCAGTAACTTTTGTGATTTTTTGAAGATGGTTAATACATCGAATTGTGGGTTTTGTGCCACCAGGTTGTGATGTAATTCGCTTTTAAACTGCGAATAATCCTTATACAGTTGTTTGGTAATAATATCTTCGTGACTAACAGATTCAGTTTTGATTATTTTGGGAATTCCTTTAGCAATGTTTTCGTATGACAAACACAAATAGAGCAATTCAAAACTACTCCTGGTAAGACTAAACAAATTGAATTCGATAAACTCAATGGCATTGTCGATATAAAAACGAAGCTTTTCGAAGTTTGAAGTAATCACATACACACAATCGGCCTGATTGTTTTTATAACCAAAAGCCTGCGCTTCTATCTTGCTTAAATCGGTTGTATTGGTTCCCTTTAATTCTATTACCCCGATAACAATAGAATTTTGTTCTTTTGAATTGTGTTCCCGGATAAGAATAGCTCCATCAGCTTTTTTGCTATCCTTAACATTCTTGTATTCAGTAGTCAGATTAAAGTTGGATGATGGATTAAGAGTATATCCCAATATTTTTACAAACAACTCTCTCAGAAAGCCTTCCTGGAATTGTTCTTCTTTGCTGTTTCGAATGTTTTCCTGAATCTCAGGATTACCAAAATAAGATTTAAACTGCGTGTATTTTGCATCTATAATCTTTGCATCAAGTAAGTTTAAATACTTCTGTTGTACTGAATTCTGGAAAAGACTCATAACAAATCAATTGGCTTAAAAGGAGAGAGCAAGGTAGTATTTTTTTGTATAATAGAAGGGATTGAGATGGAAAATAAGTGGGAGTATTGTCATGACGTTTTAAAAATGATACAGCATTAGTTAAATCTTCCAAGTCCTCAGTAATCATGATCGAGGCGTCATCCTGAATTCATTTCAGTATCCCCTCCTTTTGACAATAATTCCCTTTTTTAAAAGGTTTAAAAATATATGCGAGGGGATCCTGAAACAAGTTCAGGATGACGCGCTGATCATCATTTATGCTTCATTAGAAGATTCCCATTCTTCCTGATCAATTATTGAAACGGTAACTATTTTAATAAGATATATAAAACTACTGAATCGTAAACATTTGATAGGGAGTGGTAATCTGCTCAAAAATATTTAAACAAAATGGATCAAATATTCAGAATTAAAAGGGAAGATACACACCGAAAATCTTTGCTACCGATTTTTCGGTTAGCTAATGTTAATAACCGAAGTTCAATCGTTGTCATTATTTTAGTCTAAAAAATGATTTGGTATGTGATTGAGTACTGGTACCATTGATCTCAATAACATAGTAAATGAAGATCTTCTTGACAAATGAAGTTTTAATTCCATTTCATATTGATATTTAATATCAGAACCTTGAGGGCTTGCTAACCATTGAATCATTAAATTTAAAATGTGATCATATTTTTTCTGTATTTCGTACCTTAAACTAGCTGTTGCCAATTTTGTATTCTTGTCATGTCCATTATGTATTTGATTCAATAGTCTTGAAGTATTTACTGCCTTAATGTTTTCTGCGTTTCTAGCTGCGAAATTTGGTTCTTGTCCTAATGCAGATAAGCTATAACGAATTTCATATTCGACATCGTCTTCTGGGTTACATGGATTCAAATATCCTCCATCAGGTGTCTTCCTTGGTTTCATCTTATTAGCACGATGTTCTGCTGGAAATAAATTAGACCATTCATAACGCTTAGAGGGATCTTCATCTTGAGAAATAAAGTGTTCTACATCCATGCACCATGCATTTGGAAACCATTGTTCTGTCAAGTAACACTTAGAATGGAAGCATTGATCAAATGCATCAAGTAAATCAGATGATCTATAAGTTCCTGGTACTTCTGGTTTTGCGAAACTCACAGGATCACATAAGTGTGCCTGAATATCATTTATGAACTGTTTAATTTCAGGAGATTCTAGCGAAGTAGGAGATTCTGCAAGTCTATCAATATTAATCATATTTAACTTCTTTTGCTTTTTATTGCAATAATTTGGTTCTCAATTTCAAATCTTAATGAAACAGTTAAGTACTTTTCGTTATCTGTCAGAATCTGTTTCAATTTTATACAATTATTATTCTGAATCGCATCATTAACATCGAGTAATATTTTATCGGCGATTGAAGAAAATTCATTTTCAAGACCAAAATGTTTAATCATTAACTCTGAATAGCTACTGCCGACTTGCCAACCAGTAATTTCTTCTTTATTGCTCAAATCAAATACAACAGCATTTTTAATACTTGAAATAACAGCAGGCGAATGAGTTGCAATGATAAATTGAATTTTAGGGAAAATTTCAGTTAAAAGTGGTAAGATTTCATATTGCATTTTAATATGAAAATGTGTTTCTGGTTCATCAATTAGTACAATACCTTCAGGATCGAGTGTGTAATCATTTAATGATTTTCTCATTAAATCAACTCTCATGAGTAAATCCATAAGTATGCTAATAAATGCAGAAAAACCTTCAGAAAGTTGGTTAAAAGTAAAATGCAATCCTCCTTTCAATTTTATATAAAATTCAAAGCTCTCTTGTACAAATTCTAATTCTAGCATTTTATCATCAAAGATATTTTGTAGAATTTTATTTAGATTAGCGAAGAAGATTCTATTTTGATTTATACTTTCCTCTTTGGAATTCATATAATCAAATGCCTCGTATACTTTCTTATTTACTAAATATTGTTTGAATTTTGCGGAAAATTTTTCGGAATCGTTTTGTTTTTGTAATTCATCAACGAATTGAGATTCTCTAGAAACAGTAGAAACTTCCTGTAGATCGACTTTTCTATGCGCTTTAAAAAATGAAAAAATGTAATTATCTATTTTCTTAAGCTTTTCAGTATCGGAATCTTTCATAAAGAGAATATCGACATCTTCATATTCTATTAATTGTTGTTCCCATATTTTTAAACTTGGATGTTTTTTATTTGCTGCAATTGTTCCTTTCAAGTTACTGACTCCTTGACTTTTATTCCTTTCATTCTTGAATTCGTTTAATTGAAAGGCAATTCTATTCAGAATAGTAGTTTTTCCTGAACCATTCTGTCCAGTAATGATAATGTGTTTAAAATCATCTAATGAGTTTTTAGGCACATCTATGTTTTGATAAGCAAAACAATTATTGACATGAATTTGTCTAATGTATGGAAATGTCATTAGTTATTTTTTTAAAGTGTCTATCAAATTATAATCAAACTTTCGCTTAGCATTTATATTATGGTTGCTAATGAGTAAATAGCGGCAATTTTATAATACTTTTTCCAATCCTATTTTACTTTCTCCAAATCTACTCATTCACCTTTTAAATAAACAATAATATTCATCTTATTTTCTGATTTCTAATAAAAAAACAATTTCATCATTTGATAGAACTAATTTTTCAATTATTTCTGAAAATAAGTCATTATAAAAAAAAATCCCTCCCCCAGCAACCCTTTCAATTGCCGGGGAGGGAAATAATCTTCCTTTGGGTTCGCAATATTGAACCAAAGAGTGTGCTTGAGGAGTTAAACGACCAGTTTGGTGACTGGTTCGCTCCAATTGCGTGAAGGATCGGTGTTCATTCCGGCCACCCGAAAGATATATTCAACTCCCCGCGATAATCCATTGACACTGACCTTGCGTTTGGTGCAGGATACATTCGTCCAGACAGAAGTGGGCGTAAGAGGAGATACGGTGTACTGGAATTCATACATCAAGGTATTATTGATCACATCACATTCCATGCTTACCTCACCACTGTTCTGTCCATAGCGGACAATAAGCCCTGTAGGATTATCAAGCGGTCCAACTGGCTCAGGAGTTTTGCGTACATCAAAACCTGCAGACAGGATTGAGGGTTCATCCCCCGAGCTTTCAGTTTCGACATACTGGGCTATTTTCCGTAAAAGGAATTCAATATCAACACGCATAAGGTTTTTGGTCGCAGTATCTTCCTTGCTTCCATCCTGTGCCTTCAGATAAGCGAGACCAAATTGAGTTGTTGCATCGCTTAGATCCTGCAAAAGCGGAAAAGGAGTAGGGAAGTGGGTGTTGCCGGTCAGATGCTCGACGATAAAACCGGCTTTCGAAATTAAATCCTGGTCAGAATACTTGGAAGCCGAAAAATTAATAAGAACTTTTGCGTAACTCATAACATTTAGTTTTAAAGAGTGATTATTAAAAAGATTTGATAGGTATAGAAATGGACTTATGCATAATCAAAACCGGATGGTTTTGCAGAAGAGGAATATTTTCTGGATAAAGAATGGTTTTTTGACAAATGAAATCCGGAGTATTTGGAGATAGTTGAATTTTATTACCCAATAAAATGATTTTTCTATCCAATAAAATGATATTTCTACTCAATAAAATGATTTTATTACCCAATAAAATAATTTTTCTACCCGATAAAATGATTTTTCTACCCAATAAAATGATTTTATTACCCAATAAAATGATTTTTCTACCCGATAAAATGATTTTATTACCCGATAAAATGATTTTTCTACCCAATAAAACGATTTTATTACCCAATAAAGTGATTTTATTACCCAATAAAGTGATTTTATTACCCAATAAAATGACATTATAAAGTAATAAAATAGCTGCTTTATGAATAATTGTTTTGTTAATTGTCAGAATAACAGCATTATCGCAGATTGGAGTGGTTGGGGAATACTGGTTTGCGGTTTGCAAATCCATAATGGGGAACAAATTGGAAATGAAAGGAAATTTCATCACTGAACAATTTATTCAGCAAATAAAAAATGAAAAAAGATTGAAAATAGTTCGGTTTCGGACTATTTATTAATTAATTATTTCGTATGTGGTAGTATTGTGTCCTGGACATTCCCAGGAAGTTGGCTATTAAATCATTGCAAATGTATGGTCCCCATGGTTTATAATGGCCATGAAACCGATCAATCAATTCGGCTTTGGTTCCATGTTGAAACATCGCATCGATATTTCTTCTTCGATCAATGGACTCTGATATAGTTTCATTGATGCATTGATCATATCCGGGCCCTGCCTTCCTCAAGGCTTCCAGCTTCGTGGTTGAAATGGTTATTATTTCGCAGGGAGTGACGGCAATAATGTTGAAACAGGAGGGAAGGTTTTCTTTATAACATTTATATTCGGTAAAAAAATGATCGTTAGTTATGAACTGATCGATATGAAGTTTGTCATTCCGGTCATAATTGTACCGGTAAAGAATTCCATGTATAACCCCGCCTATAAGACGGACATGATTCCCTTCCTTTATAAAATGATCATTCTTTTCCAGCCGTCGAATTTCGAAACAGGAGGCAATTTCATCTTTTTCCGGCTGTTCAAGACGAATATTTACAGGAAGAA
>TBL_comb47_HYPODRAFT_10001265_pt1 | contig 32961 bp, 28 predicted proteins | sample TroBogypolimnion_40_FD_10682 | JGI IMG/M metagenome (IMG submission 10682)
ATATATCGCTGCTGCTTCCGGCAATCAGGAGTGGTGCGACAGTGGGGTTGTAGCTGGTGAAATAAAAGCGTCCATTTTCTACAAAGCTGCCTTCTCCAATTATTCTTTCTCCGACTGGCAAGGCGAGCTTCCAACCCCTATTTTGGTCCAGTCAATGGTGTTGGCAGAGGCGCGTCGCACCCTTGTGCTGGACGAGGGTGTGGAATGGAGGCGTTCCTCCAGCGTTTGAAGCACCAGGTCCGAGTCGATCACCGCCGTGCCGGAGCCATTGTCCCAGATGCCATACACGTAATACGTGGCTGGTGAATAAGTCGTCAAGTCACCGGTGGCATCCTTTGTCCATGTGCCACTTGTGTGGTTATATGTGCCATACGCACCCGATAAGGTGCTGCCCGTGCCAAAGTCGATCATGTAGTCGCCATTGGGGTGTTTGATGATACCCAGGGTGGAGGTAACGGGAAGGTGGTTGGCTGTGCTGAACAGCGACGTCACTGACCAATCGGAGGCCGACGTCGAGGAAAGGTCAAATTTCCACAGGTTGCCGTTCAGATCGGCGGCATAGACGCGATCAACAACACCCTTGCCGCTGGTATCCAGTGCCTTGGGTTCAAATATGCCATTGGCGCTACCTGCAGCTGGGATGCCTGAACCGGCCCGAATGGCGGCGATTTGTGCACCCGTGGCCGCATTGATCACGTACAGATACGCATAGCCGGCAGTGTTGTATCCATTGCCAATGATCAATGCATCGCTTGCTGCGCCACCTATATTCAATTTGATCAGCAACGGCGTGCCGTAGCTGTAACCCAGATTGGCATAGGCGCTGCTGCTTGATCTGGAACCGCCCGACTTCATGCTGTCTGGCGTTATCTCCCACAGTACTTTGGACGCCACGTCGGCGTCACTGCTGGCATTCAGCTGGCTGATGTCCAATGCATAGATTCCCTGGCCACCACCACCCAGACTACCAAACAGAACTTTTTTAGCCCCTCCGTTGATCAACCCAACATTGATTTGGCCATCCACAAAATAATCATGCTTATAGGGATTGGATGCATCCAGGGGGTTGTATGCAAGGGTTTTCAATTTGCCCTGCAACATGGAAGGGACATAGGCCCAGCGCTCGCTGCCCGTGCTGGCATCAAACGCATGCAACATCCCGTCATTGGCTCCGACAAAGACTGTGGCATAGTTATCATCACGTAGATAATAAGGCCGTGAATGGATGATATCGCCCAAGGGGGACGAACGCGGCCGCAAACCGGAACTGCCTTCATTTGAAGTATCTCCGCGCAAAAAAGCGAGCAGATGGGCTCGGCTATAGGTTTTGCCACTGATGGCGGGTGGCGTCGGAAAACTAGTGGCACTCATGCTGGTATCCCGGAAAGGGACGCCCACACCAGCATCATTCATGGTGGCTATGAATCGGCCGGTGTCCCAATTTTGAGCAGTCAAGATGTTGGCCGGCGAGGCACCGCCGGTCCAGATTTCCTGGGAACTGCCTATGCCAGCGGTGCTAGTGATCGAATAGGCATGCAAATCACCCGACCAATTCTGGCGATTATATTCAGGCCGATACACGACTACGGCACGTCCAGTGAGATCAAAGCCAGTAAGCTCGTCTTGCGCAATATAGCCCACCGGCTGGTCGATTGGCAGGGGTGCAGTTGTAAATCCTCCAGAATAGGCGTAAATGCTCAGTGGCATTGCAATGATGGAGGCAACCGCTAGCATTCTCGAGCGATCCGAAAGGCGAGGTGGTTTGGTCATAAAAATTCCCGGCTAACAAGGAATCGAAACCCTGAAATAGGACTGAATGAATTTCACCGATCCCCGTGCGCCGGTACCTCGCGCCGTGATGAGATAGGTATTGACAGCGTTGGGCGGTGTGCTGGGCCGTCCGCCGACACCAAGGCCGGATGCATCAGAAACTACGTTTTCCGATATCAGCTGTATCATGTAGCGCTGGCTGTCATCAGTGACCCGCCGCGAGCTTGTATCGTCCCAGCTCATGGTCGATGGCGTGAGCGCAGCATGGATGGAATACTGCTCCGGCGTTGCTGCTGAATGTGCATCAGCAGTAAATCCGATCGAAGCACAATATCCGACGCTGGCCAGCGCGGATTCTGCCGTGGCGATTCCAGATTCTGCGTTGTTGGCTGCCGTGTCTTCAAATTGCAAGTTTCCCGATATTTTTAATTGGGTATCGGAAGTGACCATGGCGCTCATGCCCATCATCATGATAAGAATCAATACAATGATGCTGGTCACCAGCGTTGAACCTCGCTGCTTAAATTTTCCATGGTTACGATGCTTGTTCTGCATTTTATACTCCATGTCACATCAGCTATTTATTGACTTTTGTTTCTCAAGTTAACCGAGGTGCTGAACAGTTGCCGTCTATAGCCATCTGCTACGGCCATGCTGGAATTACCCATGACGTAAGTTTTTGTATCGGCGTAAGCGGGTTCTACGTTTGCGTTGCGGGCAAGCAACCAGATTTGCACCGCATTGACATCATTCCATGCGGTTGCTGATGCTGTGGATAAATAGGAATTGCCAATGATGCTTCTTGCATCCAGATACTGATTGCTAAGGTCGGAATAGTTGATGCTATATTGAATCTGCATATTTTCTATGCCGCTGGCTATCAACTCACTGGCCATTGAACCATCGGACTGCAAGGAAATGCGCGCCAGTGCTGGAATTTTTGGGTATTCGCTGTTGGATGCGGTGTAGGATCGGATGTAATAAATATGGGTAACAACAGGAAAGTTCAATACATCAATATTGGCAGTTCCAGTAATACAGGGATATTTGTTATAGGGAGCAGTATATGCTGAGCTTGGAAATGTACTGGTATCGCAGGTGCTATCAGGTGAACCACGAAATAATTCTCCTTTTTTATAACTTGTGCGGTAATAAAGAGTGCCTGCTTCCAGCGAAGTGACCGGTTTGGAGCTGAGTCGCCTGACCACCAGTACATCGCCACGCAAATAGTCAGCCAGGCAGTTTTTTCCCTTGGAAAATGGATTGTAGTCATCGGCACCCCAAATTCCTTGCCAAATATTGGATATGAAGGAGCCCGCAGCAGCGCCAGGTTCAAGGCACTCGTTGCCTATGGGCGTAATGACCGTACTGAGTGGGGAGTTTAGTGGATCGGGCGGCATGTACGTAAACCCCATAAAACCAGCCTGGCACACATCCGCCTTCATGGTGTTGAGCGCGTAGCGTCCATTATTGATTCTTTCCGCCGCGTTGTTATTGGTGCTCGATGCGCTGTTGCTATGGAGATACAGTGTCAGCAAGGCAGAAATGATCAGCAATCCGATCGCCAGCGATACCATCGACTCAAGCAGGCTATAACCCCTCCTAAAGTTGGTGCGATGCTGCCATTTTATTTTCCTGAAAAAAGTGGAAGGCATGGTGATTAATAAATTGTTCGCGTGGCCTGATAACTCGCCGGCTCCATACTGCCAGCCGTGGCATTGTTGGTATGTGCTTTTCGGTCATTCCAATGGATTGCAATCGTATAAGTGCTTAAACCGTTGGCGTTGCTGCCTGCGCTCACGGTCCAGGTGCTGGCCTGCGGCAACAAAATGGGAATTTGAGAATTCCAGATACTCAGATCGTAGGCCGCGCGTTGTGCGTAGCTGCAAAGGCTTGCGGCACAATCGGCAGCCAGTGCTGCCGGATGCGAACTATCAAACTGGTAGGCGCCAGGGTTAAGCGCTTCCACTGGTTTATTGGCCTCTATTTTTTCAACCAAATCCGAGGCCAACAGCACGGCTTGCGTGCGGGCCTGGCTGCTTTGTCCGGTTTGCATGGCACGCAATTGCAGGTCGGCCGCACCCAAAAGGGCGAGGGCCGTGATGGTGAGGGTGATCAGCACTTCCAGCAGGGAAAATCCCTTTTGCCGTTGATGCAGGCTTGACCCCAGTTGCTGGATGGTTTGCATGCGGGCCATGCTAGTTGCGCGCGCATTCGCCGTCTTGCGATATCCGATGTGTGCGCATGCGCCTTTTATCAAGCTTTTTCTTGCGGGAAGTGGGAAATTGGCACGCAGCATAGGAGTATTGCAATGCGCATGAAAAAAAAGAACTGTGGAACCACCTTGGTCGAGTTGCTGGTCGTGCTGGCGATTGCAGCGATTGTGTTGTCAATGTCCGCACCCTCGTTTCATTCCTTGATCGCCAGCATGCGGCTGAAGGCGGTAAGCGAACTGATGGTGGCTCATCTGCATTTCGCCCGGAGTGAGGCCATCAAACGCAACGCGAGGGTGGTCTTGTGCAAATCCACCGACGGTAAGCAATGTGTCTCTATGGGTGGCTGGGAGCAAGGCTGGATTGTGTTTCACGATGCCAATGACAACGCGCAGGTAGACAGCCAAGAAACGATTTTGTTGCAGCAGTCGGCGCTGGCGGACACGATCCGGTTTTCCGGCAACACCAACATCGCCAGGTATGTGTCCTACACGCCCGATGGCCGCGCCAATCTGCTATCCGGTGCTTTTCAATCGGGCACATTCACCCTGTGCACACACTCGGATACCGCCACGCAGGCCATGCAAATTTTCATCAGCAAGCCAGGCTCAGTCAGAGTGGCCAAGGTCAGTCTGGACGCATGCCCATAGGCTTAGCGGTTCACCTCATCTACCAGCGTCCTGAACTCGTCAATGTCTTCAAAATTGCGGTACACGCTGGCAAAGCGCACATAGGCCACCTTGTCCAGTTTTTTGAGTTCGCGCATCACCAGTTCACCGATGCGGGTAGATTGCACCTCGCGCAAACCAAGATTGAGCAGCTTTTCTTCGATGCGCTCAATGGCACCGTCCACCTGTTCGGTGCTGACCGGGCGTTTGCGCAGGGCCAGTTTCATGGAGGCGATCAACTTGGCGCGTTCGAACTCGATGCGCCTGCCGTCTTTTTTGACGATGGTAGGAAAGTTGACGTCCGGGCGCTCATAGGTGGTGAAGCGCTTTTCGCAGGAGCCGCAACGGCGGCGCCTGCGGATGAAGTCCCCGTCCTCGGACATCCGGGTCTCGACGACCTGGGTGTCCTGGTGGCTGCAGAACGGGCACTTCATAGGACCTGAGCAGTTTTACTTGTAGACCGGGAAACGCGAGGTCAGCGCATGGACCTTGGCGCGCACCGCCTCGATATTGGCCGCGTCGCGCGGGTTGTCTAGTACATCGGCAACCAGGTTGGCGGTCAATCGTGCTTCCTCGTCCTTGAAGCCGCGCGTGGTCATGGCCGGTGTGCCGATGCGCACGCCGCTGGTGACCATGGGCTTTTCCGGGTCGTTGGGGATGGCGTTCTTGTTGATGGTCATGTGGGCGCTTCCCAGCACTGCTTCGGCTTCCTTGCCGGTAATGCCCTTGGAGCGCAGGTCCACCAGCATCACATGGCTTTGGGTGCCGCCGCTGACAATGCGCAGGCCGCGCTGGGTCAGGGTGTCGGCCACGATCTGCGCGTTGGTGATGACCTGTTGTTGGTAGACCTTGAAGCCGGGCTCCAGCGCTTCCTTGAAGGCCACAGCTTTGGCGGCAATCACATGCATCAGTGGGCCGCCTTGCAAGCCGGGGAATATCGCGCTGTTGATGGCCTTCTCAAATTCGGCCTTCATCAGGATGATGCCACCGCGCGGGCCGCGCAGGCTCTTGTGGGTGGTGGAGGTGACGACGTCTGCGTGCGGCACCGGGTTGGGGTAGACGCCTGCGGCAATCAGGCCAGCGTAATGCGCCATGTCCACCATGAAGATCGCGCCCACGTCCTTGGCCACCTTGGCAAAGCGCTCGAAGTCGATGTGCAGGCTGTAGGCGGAAGCACCGGCAATGATCAGCTTGGGTTTGGTTTCGTGGGCACGACGCTCCATGGCATCGTAGTCAATGGCTTCGTTGGCATCCAGGCCGTAGCTCACCACATTGAACCACTTGCCGCTCATATTGAGGTGCATGCCGTGGGTCAGATGACCACCTTCGGCCAGGCTCATGCCCATGATGGTGTCACCAGGCTTCAAGAAGGCCAGAAACACGGCCTCATTGGCAGAGGCACCGCAATGCGCTTGCACGTTGGCGGCCTCGGCACCAAACAACTGCTTGACGCGGTCGATGGCCAATTGCTCGGCCACGTCGACAAATTCGCAGCCACCGTAGTAGCGGCGGCCGGGGTAGCCTTCGGCATACTTGTTGGTCAGCTGACTGCCTTGAGCCGCCATGACAGCGGGTGAGGCGTAGTTTTCGCTGGCGATCAGCTCGATGTGGTGTTCCTGGCGTGCGTTTTCGGCCAGGATGGCCTTCCACAGTTCGGGATCGGTTTGTTCAACGAGGATGTTACGGTCGTACATGGCAGTCCTTAAAGACATTGGGCCTGTGAAGGGTGAGGGAACACAGGGCTGCCCAGGCGAACGGCTGATCGCAGCGACTAAATTAAATCGTGCGGCAACGCTCCCCTGTGGTGTCCCACATCAACCCCGGTATGGTCCGGGGCCTATCGCCAGTCGCGTGCGCTTGGAGTTTAACTGACAGCCTTCAGGAGTTGCTCAGGCTGGCAACGACTTCGATGGCTGGCTTCACATTTTGGGCTGCCTTGACGGGCACGGATTGCGGCACCAAGGTCGGTACCAAGCGTCCGGCTGCGACCTGTTTCAGGCGGTCGTGTTCGGCTAGAACTCTGCCGGCATAGCCACCGTCGTCTTCCATATTGCCGGCACCGACATAAAACTTGAGTCCCCCTTCCAGCGAACCGGCGCGGGCAATGCATTCCTGCAACACCTTGACGCCGACGCGTAGATTGGTCAGTGGATCAAAGGCCGCCAATTTACCGCCGAAGAATTCGTATTTTTCGCTGTGAACCTTGGTCATCACCTGCATCAGACCCTGCGCGCCCACCGTGCTTTGGGCAAAGGGGTTGAAGCCCGACTCCACGGCCATGATGGCCAGAATCAGCGTCGGGTCCAGTTTGGCTCTGGCGCCGGATTCATAAGCCTCGGCCACCAGTGCGCTCAGTGGCTCCGGCGCAATGTTGTATTTCTTGCTCAGCCAATAGGTCACGGCTGCTTGCTGTTTGGGCAAGCTCTTGGGGTCGGCAGCCGTAGCGCGCTCCACCGCGTCGGTGTTGCTTACAAAGCCGTTAATAGCGGTTTGGCGGTCCTGCAGCCAGGTGATCAATTGGGCTTCGCCTGCGTCGCGAAGTTCCGGGCGTGCTGCCAGGGTAATCGTGGCAAACATCACGGCCAAGCCCAGCAGGGCAAAACCATTGTGGGTAATTTCAAAAAATCCTTGGGCAATGTCGCTTACGAATACGCGAAGCCCACGGCTGAATTTCTCGGTCGTTGTCATAGCTCTTCCTTCTTAGGCGGGAGCCCATTCCTTTCGTTCCAGCAGAATCACTGGTGCTCAGGTGGGTACCACGTTTGAGTTGGTACGCTATCAATATCCTGCGGCGTCTTCCAGACATGTGCAGCGATTTGAATATGCCGGGTTCGGCAGCGGATGCGGGTTAATCCCTAGTCGTGTCAGGGATTCGCGGATTTTAGGGGGATGCAATATAACTAGTCAACCATATCAAATGCATTCGATATAATTTTGTTGGATTTCTGGCACAAAAATCCTGTCTGTTGCTAGCACAGGTTCGGGTAGCGGAGCTGGTGAAATTTCCCAATCATGCGCAGGATTCCCATAAAAACAGCAACTTGAAACCGTGCGTCGTTCTGTCTAGACTTTCCTCACTCGTGCACACGGGTGTTGTCGGCAGTAGCCAGTCCGTATGTTATGGATACGTGATAAAGCGGCCCCGACATAGCTTGAGGCAATCACTTGCCTCTGGTCTGCTTCAGGACGTCAATCTCTTGAGGTAGCGAAAAATGGTGGCATGGGACATTTGGTCCGCCATCGGGCCCGGATTTCCTCAGAAATGCTGGAATCCGGGCTTTCTTTTGCGCCTTAGTTGTAGTCCTGCCGCGAAAATCAATGTTTGTCCTCAATTAGCGGCGAAAATAGCAGGCTGTCTTACCCTCTTACCCCGACTCGAGCCTACTGTGACGTCATCTCATTCAGCAAAACACATCGACATCTCCCAATTGGACGCAATGACCAAGGGTGCTTTTTCTGCGCCTACAGCAGGTGAGCGGGCGGCACGGGTCCGCGACTGGCTCGCCGGAAAGCCCACATCCGACCAACTGGCCGAGGTATTCAAGGAGCTCAGTGTCAAAGACAAGGGCGCCGCCAAACTGGTGCGTGAGAAGTTGGATGAGATTCGTCGCTCCAAGGGGCAGGAAACCTTGGCCGCCGAGTGGGCCGCCAAGGCACAGGCACTGCTGGCTGTGACCAAGCTCAATATTGCCGATGCACTGGCCTGGCAACGCGACGCCGCGAAGGCCGGTGCGCCGCTGAGCAAGGAGCCGCTGGCAACCTTGAAGCAGGAACTGGCGGAGCGGGTGCGCAGCATTGAAGACCTGCAGCACCAGACACAGGTGCAGCGTGAAGCCGCCGTGCTGCTGGCGCAACGCATTGAAGTGCTCTCCACCAAGCCCTGGAAAGATGCTGAACAGGCGCTGGAAAGCCTGCACGCCGACGTGGGCCATTGGCAGGAACAGGCCACGGCCTTGGTTTCCAATCCGGGTTGGGCCAGCGTGGATCTGAAATTCCCACCGCTGCTGGACGCCTCGCGTGCCCAGTTGCTGGTGGTGTGGGAGGCCTTTCAAGCCGCCGTGGCGCAAGCACTGCTTGCCTCCAGCGATACCGGTGCCGCATTGCCACCGGTTCCGGTCTGGGCCGATGAATTGCGGATTGCGCGCGGTGTGCCAGTGGAAGCCGCGTCCCGCCCGGCCAAGCACCAGGTCGACCCCGAAGTGCGCGCCAGTGCGACTGCCGCTGTCAAAGAGGCACTGACCAAGCTGGAAGCCGAAGTCGGCGAAGGCCATGGAAAGGCCAGTGCCGGTGCCGCAGCGGCATTGCGCCAGGCCTTGAAAGAATTTGGTAAATTGATTGATTCGACCTTGGAAAATCAGGTCCATGCCGCTTTGGCTGCGGCCGGTGAGTTGGAAGGCTGGCAGCGCTGGCGTGCCGATCAGCTGCGTGAAGAGCTGGTGGTCAAGGCCGAGGGCTTGCTCAAGCGCCCGGAAGGCCAGGCCATTGGCGGACGCAAGATGCAGGAGAACCTGCGCACACTGCGCGAGCAATGGAAGCAGACCGACCAGGGCGGTGTGCCCAACCATGGCCTGTGGAAGCGTTTTGACGAGGCCTGCAATGAAGCCCACAAGGTGGTTGAGGCCTGGCTTGAAAAGGTCAAGACCGAGGCTGCCGAGCACAAGGCCCAGCGTCTGGCGCTGATTGAGGAGATCAATGCCTGGGCTGCTGACAACCGCAGCGCGCTGGACGATGACTGGAAGGGCTTTAGCCGCATCCTGCACCAGTTTGGCGACCGCTGGCGCGATGGTGGCCATGTCGGTGAAAAAATGTTTGCCGAGCTGCAGCCGCTGTGGAAGCAAGCCATTTCCAATGCCGCAGCACCCCTGGAGGCGCTGCAGGCCCAAAGTCTGCTGGCCCGTCAGGCCATGGTGGAAGAGGCCAAGCTGCTGGGTGCTGCACCCCTGCTGCGAGTGGACGCCGTGAAGGCGCTGCAACAACGCTGGCAGGCCGAGGCGCACACCGTGCCCATGGACCGGCGCCAAGAACAAAAGCTGTGGGATGCCTTCCGCAAGCCCATCGATGACGCCTTCAATCGCAAGACCGAGGAACGTGAAAAGGCCCAGACGACGCTGAACGCGCGCGACCGCTCGGTTCTGGATGCTGCCAAGGCTCTCGAGGGCGCCAATGCCTCGGGTGATGCCCAGGCCATACGCGCAGCAATGTCTGCGCTGGATGCAGCGCTTAGCGGCCAGGCCCAGGCTCAGGCCGAGGTCAAGCAAGCCGGCGTGCAAGAAGATGCTGCCAAGGCAGCCACCGCCAGCGAAGCATTGCCCGCAGAAGCTGGCGAGGCTTCCATGGAAGCGCCAACTGCGGATGTTCCTGTAGAGGAGGGCGTCACGCCCGTGGCTGCCGAGCCCGCACCGGTCCCCGTGCCTGTAGCACCCAAACCCAAGCCCGTCATTGCCATGCGCGGTGATGACCGCCCCGGCATGAAGAAGGAAGCACCGGCACTGCCGGCCCGTGGCGGCAAATGGAACGAGCGCAAGGAAGCACCACGTGGCGGGCGTGATGGCCGCGATGGCAAGCCGGACTTCGGCGGCCGTGGCGATGACCGCCCCGCGCGCAGCGCCGCCTGGCAAGAGGCTCCACGTCTGGGCGATGCTGCCTTTCGTGCACAGCGCGAGGCCTTGGAGCATGCACAATTCGTGCTCAATAAACTGGCGGCACAAGCCCATGGCGAAGCCCTGACGCACCTGCTCACGGCCTGGGAAAAGCGCGATGCCGCGCTGCTGCCTTCCGGGCAGGAACTGGGGCCACGGGTCACCGCGCCCACCCGCAGTATCTGGCAACAAGCCCTGACGGGCGCCTTGCCTGCCGCCAAGGGGGCCGATCCGGTCACCTCTCTGTTGCGGCTTGAAATGGCCGCCGAGGTTCCCACACCGGCCGAGCACCTAAGCGCCAGGCGTATGCTGCAGCTGCAGTTGTTGACGCGCCGCAACGATCCGGCACCAGCACAGACCTGGGGCCAGGATGCGGCCCAGGTTCTATCCGCTGCCTTCAATGCCCAGGACGCAAGGCGCCTGCAAAATGTGCTGAAGGTTCTGCTCAAGCGCTAGGCGCCGGCCAAGCTCCTGCATGCGCGGGAGCTTGGCTTGTCAATGCGTGGCTGGTGCGCATCGCGCCTGGGGTCCATGGTGTGAAAAGGAAACAAACCTGAGGTATTTCAGGGTTCCCGCCCTATGGCAATTGCCATAGTCAATAAACCTCACTACAGTCGGGCAGGAACATCCGCTGGATTGCGGAGCCAACACAAATTAACTAATTCACCATGCAGCCAATGAGCGATCAGTCCTTTGACGCGAGCTACGCGCGATGCGTACAGCAACTGAACTGGGCCGTTCAAAGGCTGGATGGCGTGGTGAATCAGTCCCATTCGGAAAACACGGCAGAATTGATCATTCAAAGCATGACCGGTGCCTGGCGCTTCTTTCATACGCCCGAGCATATTTTTGAGGTCGGTCGCGGTGGCGACGCCATTGAGGTGCTGGCGGCTCTTTTTCATGACGCGGTCCATATCCAGGCGGACAACGGCGTCAGCGTCAACATCGGCATGCTGATTGCGCCCTTTATTCGGGAAACCGGCAAGGCATTGAAGATATTGCCGTCGGAGCAAGCGCAGTCAGACCCTGTGTTTGAAATGCTGTGCCTGATGTTCGACTTTTCACCGGGGCAAAAGCTATTGCCCACAAAAGGGCAAAACGAGTTTTTGAGTGCCCTGGTGGCTGCCAAAAGCATGGAGCGGGTGCTGGACCTGCAGAGCATCACGCAGATGTCAGCCTGCATCGAGGCCACCATTCCCTTTCGCAAGGCTTCGGCGGACGGACTGAATCCCTCGGACCTGCTGCGACAGAGAATGTGCCGAATCAATGAGCGCTTTGGTTTTGGCTGGGATGTACCGCAACTCGACGCTGCCGTGGCTCGTGCGGTACGCCTTTCCAACCGCGATGTGGAAAACTTCTCGCACCCGGCATCGGCGGAGTTTTTGAATAACACCTGGAACCTGATGCCAGAGACCAACCACGAGTTGCTGGGTTCCTATTCGTACACGGTGTCCGGCTATCGCAAGTCACTGCAGAAGATGGAAAGCTTCATGCGGGAGCTGACACCTGCGGCCGTGTTCCATCAGTACCAGCAGGATCCCCCGGACCCGGCGTTTGCGGAGCTGTTGGAGCGCACCCGGAAAAATCTGGCGATCGGTGGTTTGTATCTTGGCAGCAAGTTGCTGTCCATCGCCATCATTGAGGCCGTGTCGCTGCGCCTGGGCTCTGAAATTCCACTCGCCACCATGATGGGTGAGCTACCCCAGCGTGGCACGATCGACGCGCAGCTGGAGAACTTTTTGCCTACGGTAGCCCGTCCGTCTCAGCCGCAAGGCGCTCTGGAAGAAGAAGTGCTGGCACTGCTGGAAATTGGCCGCACCTTGGAGTCGGATTACGACGTCAAGCACTCTCCGGTGGCCAGCTTCGTGATTCGGTTCATTGGCTTTGAGCAGTCCCGACAGCTGTTGAAGCAGGCGCGCGCTTTTTTTGACCAGAAGGTCAGCGGTGAGCAGTTCCTGCAGGCCTGCAACCCGGAAATCGTAGAAGCCATTGTCAACGCAGCCCGACAGGTTTTTGAAATCCGGCGTGAAGTGATCTGCAAGCGTTTGGACTGATGGCGAAGGTGGTAAATTAGCAATAAATGAAATACCCCTCCGTGCACAAGCACCCTGTTATCGCGTCGCATCCTGCGCGAGATGCTGAGCGTCCATGAATACGCCGGTGCAAGCAACTGTGCCAAATGTGCAGCCCATAGACGGTTTGTTGGAGTGTCTGTTGATTGTGGCGCGAGCCCATGGGGAACTGCCCACGCGCCAGGCCGTAATGGCTGGTTTGCCTGCAGAGCAGGCTCGACTGACGCCGGCCCTGTTTGAGCGCGCTGCCAAGCGAACGCGCCTGAACAGCCGTCTGGTGAAGTGTCCGCTGGCCGATCTCAAGGATGGCCTGCTGCCGGCGATTGCGCTGCTGCAGGGAAATCAGGCGTGCGTCATTCTGGACTTTCAGGGCGACCGAAGCGAGGTCCGCGTGGTCTATCCGGAGCTGCCGGAGGCGCCGGTGAGCGTGTCGGTCGACGCCTTTCAGGCTCAGTATCTGGGCACCTCTATCTATGTTCGACCCGCGCACCGCTTCGATGCGCGCACGCCTTTGGTACGCAAGGGCCGCCAGGGCCACTGGTTCTGGAGCGTGATGGCCGATAGCCGTCCGCTCTATTTGGATGTGCTGTTTGCCGCCCTTCTGGCCAATCTGTTTGCCCTAGGCATGCCGCTGTTCACCATGAATGTGTATGACCGCGTCGTACCCAACCATGCCTTCGACACGCTGTGGGTGCTGGCCTTTGGCCTGTTGCTGATGCTGCTGGGTGACTTGGTGCTGCGCACCATGCGCGGGCGCTTTGTCGATCTGGCCAGCAGCCGGGTCGATGTGAAGCTATCGGCTTATATCATGGAGCGGGTGCTGGGCACCCGTATGGAGCAGCGCCCGGCGTCCGCCGGTTCTTTTGCCTCCAACCTGCGCTCCTTTGAGTCGGTGCGAGACTTCATCAGTTCGGCCACCGTGGTGGCCTTCATCGACCTGCCGTTTTCGCTGATCTTTTTGCTCGCCATTGCCTGGGTTTCCTGGATGATGCTGATTCCGCTGGTGCTGGGCTCGCTCATCATGCTGCTGTATTCCCTCTCGGTGCAGGGTCGCATGCACGAACTGGCAGAAACTACCTACCGCGCCAATGCCCAGCGCAATGCCACCCTGATCGAATGCCTGGTGGGTTTTGAGACCATCAAGGCCTTGTCGGCCGAATCGAGCATCCAGACCAAGTGGGAAAAGAGCGCAGCGCTGTTGGCAAGGGTTGGCGCGCAATTGCGCCTGCTGTCTTCCACTGCGGCGGGTGCATCGGCCTTTGTCCAACAGTTCATCAATTTGGCGATTGTGGTGATCGGCGTCTATGCCATCTCCGAGAAGGAGCTCACCATGGGCGGCCTGATTGCCTGCACCATGCTGGCCGGACGCGCCATGGCTCCGGTGGGGCAGGTAGCGGGGCTGCTGGTGCAGTTTCACACCGCCTCCACGGCGCTCAGCTCGCTGGACGAGATGATGAAGCGCGACATTGAGCGTCCCGCTGACGCCAACTACCTCAGCCGTGGCCGCCTGCAAGGCGCCATCGACTTTCGAAACGTCAGCTTCAGCTACCCCGGTCAGGCCGCACCATCCTTGCAAAACCTGAGCTTCAAGATCAAGCCGGGCGAGAAGGTGGCCATTTTGGGGCGCATAGGTTCCGGCAAGACCACGTTGGAAAAACTGATCCTGGGCCTGTACCTGCCCACCGAAGGGGCGGTGCTGGTGGACGGCATTGACCTGCGCCAGCTGGACCCGGCCGAGCTGCGCAGCCAGATCGGCTATGTACAGCAGGATGTCATGCTGTTTTACGGCACGCTGCGCGAAAACATCACCCTGGGTGCGCCACTGGCGCAGCACCAGGACATCGTCAGGGCGGCTGAAATCGGTGGCGTGCTGTCGCTGGTCAATCAGCACCCGCAGGGCTTTGACATGCTGGTGGGCGAGCGCGGTGAATCCCTGTCTGGCGGCCAGCGCCAGGGCGTGGCTATTGCCCGCGCCGTCATCAACGACCCGCCCATCCTGTTGCTCGATGAGCCGACCTCAAGTATGGATTACTCCAGCGAGGAAGACATCAAGCGCCGTATGACCGAATTCGCCCGGGACAAGACCGTGGTCTTGATCAGCCACCGCACGGCGCTGCTCGATATGGTTGAGCGCATCATCGTCATGGACGGCGGGCGCATTGTTGCTGATGGACCCAAGGAGCAGGTGGTCACCGCCTTGCGCCAGGGCCGCATTGGGAAGGCCGTCTGATGGCCTGGTTCAGCGAAAAAGCCTTTCACCGCACCGGTCGGCTGATGCAAAAGGCGGGCGCTGTGAGCCAGTCCAGCTTTGGCCCTCTGGTCAAGCGCCTTACTCCGGTGGAGGACAGCGAATACAGCGACTGGGAGGGCGAGGCCGACTGGGCCCGTCTGCAGCAAGACCCCTTGCGCGCCCGGCTGTTGATGCGCGTTGTGGGTATAACGCTGATCGTGCTGATCGTCTGGTCGGCCTTTGCCAAGGTCGACGAAGTGACGCGCGGCGAGGCCCGCGTGGTGCCCACCAGCCAGGTGCAAATCGTGCAGAGCGTGGACGGCGGCATCGTCGAGGAGCTGATGGTCAAGGAAGGCCAGGTGGTCGAGGTCGGGCAAATCCTGATGCGGGTGGACACCACACGCTTTGAGTCCAATTTGCAGGAAAGTCGGGTCAGCCAGGCTGCCTTGAAGGCCAAGCAAATGCGTTTGAACGCCCTGACCCGTGGAACGGCTTTTAATCCGCCGGCCGACCTGATCAAGGAGGCGCCCGAAGCGGTGGCCCAGGAGGCCCGTTTGTATGAGTCACGCAGGGCCGAAATCAGTGCACAGGTATCGATTTCGCAGAACCAGTTGGCCCAGCGCCAGCAGGAACTCAATGAAATGCGGGCCCGCAAGGACCAGGCAGACCGCACTCTGGAGCTGATGACCAAGGAACTCAGTGCCACTCGGCCCATGATTGCCAGCGGCGCCGTCTCCGAGGTGGAGGTGCTGCGGCTGGAGCGCGACGTAGCGCGTATCCGCGGCGACCGCGAGCAGGCGATTGCACAGATTTCGCGGGTGCAGTCGGCGATTCTGGAGGCCACGCGCAAGATCGAAGAGGTCACGCTCGCCGCGCGCAACCAAATGAGCGGTGAGTTGTCCGAGACCATGGGCAAGCTGGCCGCCATGAGCGAGAGCGGCAAGACGCTGGAAGACAAGGTCAAAAAGGCCGATATTCGCTCACCCATGCGCGGCACCATCAAGCGCCTGCTGGTCAACACGCTGGGCGCGGTGGTGCAACCCGGCAAGGAACTGGTCGAAGTGGTGCCGCTGGACGATGCCCTGATTCTGGAGGTGCAGATTGCACCCAAGGACATTGGTTTTCTGCGCCCAGAACAAAAGGCCACAGTTAAGTTCACGGCCTACGACTATTCGATTTATGGCGGACTGACGGCCGACGTTATTAATATCGGAGCCGATTCGGTGCTGGACGAAAAGGGCAATGCCTTCTACCACGTGCGGGTGCGCACCCATACACCCAGCCTGGGTCCGGGCCTGCCCATCATTCCTGGCATGGTGGCGCAGGTAGACATTTTGACCGGTAAGAAAACCGTGTTGTCCTATCTGCTTAAACCGGTGCTGCGCGCCAGGGCTAACGCCCTTACCGAACGATGACCGGTCACCACTTTTTTTTGACCAGTACCCCGCGTCAACCCAGTTCGCGATGGTTGGAGGCTTTTGCCCGGGGCCAATGTGTGCTGGCTACAGATTTAGCCACGGTGCTGCAGGGGCTTCAGGCCACACAGTGCATCGTTTGGCTGAGCAACGACGATCTGCAGTGGCGCCAGATGCTGGCCTTGGCGCGTGCGCTGCAGCCTGCGGCGCGGGTGGTGCTGTTGTCGGGAGCGCCCGAACCCGCGGAAGGTCTTGCCGCGCTCGACGCTGGCGCCATGGGCTACACCCATTCCTACGCCTTGCCCGAGTTGCTGCAGGAAGTCGCGACCGTGATTGGACATGGCGGTCTGTGGGCCGGTCCGGACCTCATCAAGCGCCTGGTTGCGGCCACGTCGGCTGCATTGGCAACACTGCCCGCGCCAATCGGCGCACCAGGCGCCACCGCGCAAACCTATGCCAAGGTCTGGGCCAGCCTGTCGCAACGCGAGACCCAGGTGGCCCAGTGTGTGGCGCTGGGAAAATCTAACCGGGAAGTGGCCGAGCAATTGTTTATCTCGGAGCGCACGGTCAAGGCCCATCTGGGCTCAATCTTTGAAAAACTGATGGTGCGTGATCGATTGCAACTGGCCCTGCTGGTGGCCAGCGTCAGCGCCGATACCCGTGCCATAGTGGACGCCACCACATGACAGAAGCCAAGCATCCCGAGCGTGGCGATCAAGAGGCCCAACCATCACAGGCATTGAGCGAGTCGGACGCTGCCATCGCGCGCGTTCTGGAAGACCTGATCGACACCTTGATTGGCCGTGGCGTGATCCAGTTTACCGATCTGCCCGAGGCGGCCCAGGGCAAGCTTCTGTGGCGGCGCAAAAACCGCGCCAAGCTCCAGGATTCACTGCAATTGCTGCCGGATGATGGTGACACAGGCCTGCTTTAAGCAGCAATGCGGTTCGCGTGAAAGCACATTTCAGTGCCAAATCGTGCGTTGCAGCATGATTCGTTTAATTCACGGTAGTATAGGCGTGCACCAGAACTTGTGCCGAGTTCGTACAAGCTTCTCCTAACCTAAAAATTCAGGCACATGTCCTTTGCATTGAAACTGTCACTCCTGCTTGCCGCAGCAGGCATTTGCTTCACTGCCTCTGGTCAAAACGCTGCAATCCAATCCAAACTTCCAGACGCGAAGCTTCCAGAGGCCATGCTGCAGGCGGTGCACAAGGCATTGGCCAGCAACCCCGAGGTACAGGCCAAGTGGAACGCCTTTATGGCCTCGGATAGCCAGCGTGACATTGCCAAGGCGGGCTTTTTGCCGCAGCTTGACCTAACGGCCTCCGTCGGCAATGAAAGTCGAATCACGGGTGGCGTCAATCTGGGTAGTTATGGGCTGGCCTCGGCACAGCTCAGCCTTAATCAGATTTTGTTTGACGGTTATTTCACCCGCAACGAAGTCAAGCGCCTGGACGCGGCCAAGCTCACGCGCTATTACGAATTGCGGGAGGTGGCCGAGAACACCGCGCTCGAGGCCACCAGAGTCTATGCCGATGTGGTTCGCTACCGGGAACTGGTGGAGTTGGCGACACAAAACTATGTGGAGCACAAGCAGTCTGCACTTCTGGTGGAGGAGCGGGCCAGTTCAGGCGTAGGCCGTCGAGTGGATGTCGAGCAGGCCAATGGCCGCCTGGCACTGGCCGAGTCCAACCTGCTGACCGAGTTGACCAATCTGCACGATGTCAGCGCACGCTACCTGCGCGTGATTGGTGAAAAGCCACCCGAAGGCCTGCCCAGCCTGCCGGAACCGTTCCGCCTGGGCGGCTTACCGACGTCGGTTGAGCAGCTGTTGCACGAGGGCTTGCGGCACAGCCCCACGCTGTTGGCCGCAGTGGAAAACGCGCGTTCCAACCGCATGGCGGTGGACACGGCACGGGCCGCTTATTTGCCCAGGTTTGATTTGCAGGTGTATGGCACGCAGGGCACCAATAGCGGCGGCGTCATAGGCGACAGCCGCACCACGGGTGCTGCCATTGCCTTGAGCTATAACCTGTTTCGTGGCGGCGCGGACAAGGCCAAGGAGAAACAGGCCGTAGGCCTGGCGGACCAAGCCCGCGACCAGCAGGAAAAGGCCTGCCGTGATGTGCGCCAAACCTTGTCCCTGGCCTTTAGTGATGTGCGGGCCTTGAACGAGCAATTGGTTTATATCGACCTGCACAGATTGGCAACAGAGAAAACGCGGGAGGCCTATCGACAGCAGTTTTACATCGGCCAGCGCACCTTGCTTGATCTGCTGCAAACCCAGAACGAGTTTTTTGAAGCCTCGCGCTCCTATATCAACTCGCGCCATGAACAGGCCGCGGCGCAGGCCCGCACGCTGGCGGCGATGGGCAAACTGATGTCGACGCTGGGCGCCAACCGCAGCGACATTCCGGCTTTAGAAGACCTGGGGGTGCAAGCCGACGGAGTCGGGGCTGACGATCTGTGTCCGCTAGAGGAAACCGTGGTCGATACGCTGGAGAAGATCAAGGCCGAGGTGGCGCCACTCCCGCGCGCGCGGCCCTAGACCACCGCTAGTAGCGGTTGGGCCTATTGGATGCCGGGGCCGGTTGCGCCGTCAAAGCCCAAGCGGGCCAGCAGGGGCAGGTCTTCCTGGTGCTCCACACCCAGTGCCACCACGCTTATGCCAATAGCGTGGGCCACCCTGCATAGCCCCATCAGGAACTCCTGATTGCCAGGGTTGTCGGCGATGCCACGCACATAGCTGGGGTGGACCTTGATGTAGTCCAGCGCCAGCTCGGCCAGCTTGTCACTCTCGGCAAAACGCTGGCCGAAGTATTCGATACCGACGTGGCAGCCCAGTGCCTTGAGGCTGCGTGTGAGATCGCCGAAGGCATCAAACTGGCGGAATACCCCATACTCCGGCACTTCAAACCACAGCCGTTTGCAGACCTGCGGCTGGGTCTTGAGTAACTTGGCCAGTTCATTGCGGAAGTGGAAGTCGGCAATGGTTTGCGCCGACAGATTGACTGCCACATCGCCGCTGTTGCTGTGCAGGTAGTCGATCGCCATTTTGACCACACCCAGATCCAAAGGCGCAGTCAGGTTGAGCTGAGCTGCCATGGGCATGAAGTCGCCCGCCGTCATCAGTGTGCCGACATCGTCCATCTTGAGACGAATCACGCACTCGCGGTGCAGCGAGCTTTTGCCATCTGCGCCTACCACCGGGTAAAAGCTCAGGGCCAGCCGTCCACCACTCACCGCATCACTCAGCAGGGTACGCCAGGTTTCCGCCGCAATGGCGGGTTTGGCATGGGCATCATCGAGCGCCTCATAGGTGTTGCTGCCCTTGTTGGCGGCCCGGGCCAAGGCCTCGTCCACGCTGGACAGCAGGCTGCCCAGGTTCTGGTCGCGCACATAACGCACAGCGCCGATATGAAACAGGTCTGGCACCCGGTCCTGCCATTTCGGCAGCAGCTTGTCGGTCAGGCGCGTGTAAATATCTTGGGCGGCTTCTGTTGCCGTGGCGTGGCTGGGACAGACGATGGCAAATTCGGCGCCCTTGACGCGGCCCGCACGCTGGCCAACGCGGCCGTTGCCACTGTCATACAACTCGGTGCCGATTTCCTTGAGCAGCGCATCGGCGCCCTGGCGGCCCAGCATGGCGTTGAGTTCATTCAGATCACGCAGTCGCACGATGACCAGGCTGCCGCTGGCGCCAAACTGATCGCCGGTCAGCACCTCGCGCAGGTGCGACAAAAAGTATTCGCGGCTGGACAGCCCAGTTACCGGGTCGCGGTTTACCTTTTTGCGTAGCGTATCAAGCCGCGCCGCCTCTTCATTGAACATGGTCTTGACCCGACCCACCATCGCGTTCATGCCGCGCGCCAGGGCCTTGAGTTCGGGCGTGTGCGGCTCTGGAATTAGGATGAAGCGGCGCTCGGCAATGGCCTCGGCCTGGCCCACCACATGATTCAATGGTCGGGTAATCAGGCGCAGCAGGAAGCTGCCGGCAATGCCGGTGACCATGCCGCCCACCACAAACCACAGCAGCAGTGCCAGCGTGCCATCCCACAGGCTCTTGTAAACATACTGTTCCTGGCTGGCCAGGGTCAAGGTGCCGTACTGCTTCCAGTTGTCCTGAATCAGCGCCTGGCCGGGCTGCACCTGAATCGGTATCAGCTTGGTGAACCATTCCGGAGCGCCCTCAATTTTGCCCTCGAACACGCGCTCCACCAGGGTCTCACCTTTGGGCGACACGATGCGGATAAAGCGGTAGTGGCCGGCGTCAAACTGGGCTGCTACCTGCAACTCCACCAGCACCGGGTCCTTGGGCAGCTGCGATAGGGACAGGGCCAGTGCCGTGGCGTTATCGATGTTTTTGACCTGCAACTGCTGTTGCAAATACTGCCTCGCCGATAGAACGCTGGTGACCGTGCTGGCGGCAAACGCCATCGCCATGACTAGGATGATGGCTAGCCAGAGTTGCTTGATGAGTGACATGGTGATCTCGCTAAAGGGTTGAAGCAAAGGCTTAGAGGCCGTCTTTGTGCATGCGATCCAGCACATCGCGCCAGCGCGACAGCCGGGTTGTCGGGTCTGCGCTGGAGGCCGTGGCTCCTCCCACCCAGAGGCCGTCACTATTGAAGCTGTAGACCGGTGACAGGTCGGGGCGCATGGAAGCCGGTCGAATGCTGCTGACCATATTGTCCAGAATCACCGGCTCTTCGCTGGCTTGTGCATAGTAGCCCAGCACCATGTGCGCAATTGGCGCAGTATTGCCGCTCTGGTAGCGCACATAGATCAGACGCAGGCGCTCGTTGGCCACACCCAGAATGCGCAGCGTCATGTACTTGGCGATCACGAAGTCTTCACAGTCACCTGCTCCATGCCCCATGAATTCCAGTGGCGTGGCCCAGTAGTCTTCCTGGTTGTACACCTCCCAATCGGTCTTGTAGAGGATGCGGCGATTGAAGAAACTGTTGACCTTGTTGAGCTTGTCGTTCTCCGCCAAGGCGCTGCTATCGTCGATCAGCTTGCGCCACGCCACCACCGTTTGCAGTGCGCCGGCTCCATACTGCTGCTGGGCCAGCATCTGCATGCGGTCGAAATCGGTGGCGGCAAAACCGAGGGCCAGCGCTGCCACGCACAGCCAAGCGGCGCCGACCTTGAGGCCGGACCTGTAGCGCTGCGCTACATTAGCCAGCACGCGCCATTTCCAGAATATTCGCCTCGCTGATCTCATCCACCTGGTCGGCGGTTAAGAAGCGCATGGCATAGGTCATATAGGCCTTCTTCACCATGAAAATTTCAAACAGATCGGGATCGATATGCCCGGTGGCAGCCATCTTGGCGAGTATCTGCAGCGCCTGCGATAGCTTCATCGCACCCTTGTACGGACGGTCGCCGGCGGTCAGGGCCTCAAAGATGTCGGCAATGCCCATCATCCGGGCCTGCAGAGACATTTGCTCTTTTTTCAGACCCTTGGGATAGCCCTTGCCGTCCATGCGTTCGTGGTGGCCGCCAGCGTATTCACTCACATTGCGCAGGTGACGCGGCCAGGGCAACTGCTCCAGCATTTTGTTGGTGGCAACGATGTGGTTGTTGATGATCGCGCGCTCGGCCGCTGTCAGGGTGCCAGCGCTGATGCACAGATTCTCGACTTCGTTTTCGCTCAGCAGCGCTGCCTGTTCGCCTACCGCATTGACCCAGGTTCGCGAGGCGGCAATGTCTCGGACCCTTTGCTGCTCATCGCTGCTCATGCATTCGCTGCCGGCATTGCTTCTGCGCAGGAACGCTTTTTGTTCGTCCAGCGTGGCCACGTCGCTCTGATAGGCCGCTTCTAATGCCGCCAGAGCGGCTGCCTGCGCATCGGGTGCCAGCGCCAGCTTTGCTTCGAGCAGCTTGATGTGGGCATCACGCTTGGCCAGCTCGATGCGGGTTTCCACCAGCTCAATGCGGTCGAACAGGGTTTGCAGCTTGGTGGCCTTGTCCACCACATGCACCGGCGTCACGATCTTGCCGCAGTCATGCAGCAAGCCGGCCAGGCGCAACTCGTAGCGGTCCTGGTCGGTCATCCGAAAGTTGGCGTAGGGGCCGCTGTCCATGGCTTCGGTCGCTTCCGCCAGGATCATGGTCATCTCCGGAACGCGCTGGCAATGGCCGGAGGTGTAGGGTGATTTTTCGTCAATGGCGGCGTTGATCAGGTTCACCAGGGATTCAAACAAATGCGTCAGTTGCTCGACCAAGCGGCGGTTGCTTAAAGCCACCGAGGCCTGCGAGGCCAGTGACTCGGCCAGCCGCTGGTTGGTCATACTGAAGGGAATGGTTTTTCCGGTCTTGGGGTCCTTGGCGTTGATCAGCTGCAGCACACCGATGATGAAGTTCTCATGGTTCTTGAGCGGCACCGTCAGGAAGGATTGCGAGCGGTAGCCGGTGGCCTTGTCAAATTCGCGCGTGCCGGAAAAGTCGAAACCCTGCTCGAAGTAGGCATCGGCCACCGTCACCGTCTTGTCATTGAGGGCGGTATAGGTGGCCACCAGCGCGTTATTGGGTTGGCCATCGGGCTTGGTCAGCGACAGGGGCGGGAAGTTGATGGCCTTGCCAGTGGTGCCGCCCATAGCAATGCCCATGGAATTGGTGCGCATGATCTCGAAGGTGAGCGCGTGTTGGAGGTCGTCGAGCAGGTACACGGTGCCGCCGTCGGCCGAGGTCAGATCCTGCGCAGCAACCAGAATTTGCTCCAACAGCCGTGGCAGGTGATGTTCCTTGGATAGCGCAGCGCCCACCGCGTTCAACTGCTCAAAGCGGTCTAGCAGTTCCTTGATTGTTTCCATAATTTTCTAATTCCAACCCTGAGGGTACCGGCTAACAAACCATGTGGGAACGGTGCGCCCGTTGGGCATCGAACAGGAACCATCCGTAAACAGCTGCCGACGACACCCGCATTTCACGATTATGGCGGCATTGAGTGACTTGTTGAAGCAATGTTCATGCGCAAAAAAGTGAGCACGCCCGCGGCGCACAACTGGAGCCGGTCGGCACGGGGCGGCTCCGTACCCAGGCACCAGTCGCTTAAGACCAGCCGACGTCGGCCGTCTGCCAAGGCATGGTCGCCCGGTTGATGGGTGTGACCATGCAGCATCACGGATGCGTCAGCCTCCGCCAGCAGGGCGCTTGCTGCCACGGGGTCCACATCAGCATAGGGGGCGCCGGTCTGCTTGCGCGATTCGCTTTGGCTGCGGATGGAGCGAGCAATGGCTTGCCGCTCGGCCAAGGGTTTGGAGAGAAAGTCGGCTTGCCAAGAGGCACTGCGCACCGTCTGCCGGAAAGCCTGGTAGTCGGTATCTGCTGTGCACAGGGCGTCACCATGGGTCAAAAGAATGCGATGTCCGGCAAACGTCAGCACGCTGGGGTCTGCCAATGCGGTGGCCTGGCAGGCCTGCATCAGCGCTGCTCCCATCAGGAAGTCGCGGTTTCCGCACATGATGTGCAGGTCCAGTCTCTGAGCAGCCTGGCGCAACACGCTGACGCACTCGGTCTGAAAGGCACTGCCTGCGCCCAGAACATCATCGCCTACCCATACCTCGAACAAATCGCCCAGGATGAAAAGGGCGTCGGCTGTCGTGGACTGCAGGTAGTTCTTCCAGCCCGAAAACGTGGCCGGGTCACCTTCATCCAGATGGATGTCGGAAATGAAATCGATCCGTTTCCAGCGGGATGGTGCCAGCAATTCCATCCCGCGTTCCGTCAGCTTTAGAGCGCGACGGCTTTTTCGATGACCACGTCTTCCACCGGCACATCGTCGTGATAGCCCTTGCGCGCGGTCTTTACGGCCCTGATCTTGTCGACCACATCGGCGCCGCCTACAACCTTGCCAAACACCGCGTAGCCCCAGCCCTGGGCCGTGGGCGAGCTGTGGTTCAGAAAGCCATTGTCGGCCACGTTGATAAAGAACTGGGCGGTGGCCGAGTGCGGGTCACCGGTGCGCGCCATGGCGACCGTGTAATTGGCGTTCTTCAGGCCATTGTTGGCTTCGTTTTCAATCGGTGCCTCGCAGTCCTTTTGCTTCATGCCGGGCTCCATGCCACCGCCCTGGACCATGAAGCCGGGAATCACGCGATGAAAGACCGTGTTGTTGTAATGGCCCTTGGCCACATAGGCCAGGTAATTGGCTACCGACTTGGGAGCCTTTTCCTGGTCGAGTTCCAGGGTGATGACGCCGTAACCGGTGACGTGGAGTTCTACTTGTGGCTTGCTCATAATTTATTTCACCAAGGTGGCGGAGTTGATAAGAATCGGGGTGTTGGGAACGTCCTGTCTGCCGGTGGGCACGGCACGGATTTTGTCTATGGTGTCCATGCCCGCAACGACCTTGCCGAATACGGCGTAGCCATTGCCGTCCGGTGAGGGGGCGTTCAGGCCATTATTGTCCACCACATTGACAAAGAACTGCGCCGTAGCCGAATTGGGGTTGCTGGTACGTGCCATGGCAATGGTGCCCCGGTCATTCTTGAGGCCGCTTTTGGCTTCTAGCGGGATCGGTTCGCGCGTGGCTTTCTGATTCATGTCGGGCGTGAAGCCGCCACCTTGCACCATGAAGTTGCCAATGACGCGATGGAAGATGGTGCCGTTGTAAAACTTGTCCTTCACATATTGGAGGAAGTTTTCCACGGTCTTGGGTGCCTTGTCTGGATAAACCTCGACGGTGAAGTCTCCCAGGCTAGTCTGAAACTTCACCTGCGGGGCTGATCCTGCGAGCGCTGCAGTGTTAAGCAGCAGGGCAGTGGTCAACCCAAGCAGCACGCGGCGGCTGATACACGTCATCGTCATTAGATAATTCCTTCAAAAAATATTTTCCACTGTCCACTTTGCCGAGTCCAGTATTGTCGCTTGGTCCAGCCTGTGCGCTTGCCCAGAAGGACTTCGCCGAAAGTCACCACCATGGTGTCGGCGCTGTCGGTCCAGCGCAGAAAGGACAAGTCCTTGATCTCAATGTTGCGGCTCTGAGCATTGCCGAGTTCTGCCTTGAGCACCGAAGTCCATTGTTCCAGCGTTTTACCGTAGCTATTGAAGTCGGGCGTGTAAAAAGCCAGGGTTCGGTCCAGGTTGCCCGCTTCCTTCGCGTTGCGCCAGGCCTGTAGCGCGTCTTGGAAGGGCTGGCCCTCGGCCTTCACGCTACCCGCATCGACCCAGTGCAGCTGCGGTGCAATCACCACCGGCGTGCTGCCGATTTCCACGGTGTGAATGATGTGATCCAGGTCCGGGTTGGACATCACCAGGCAGCCGTCGGTCGACAGCGGGGCGCGCGAAAACTGGCTCGGAGGTGTACCGTGCAGCCAGATGCCGCCGCCGGTCTTTCCGCGCTTGGCGTCCAGCATATTGGGGTAGCTGAGAGGCAGGGCACCCGAGCCATAGAAGTCCTTGAGCGATTTGGCGTCCAGGTGACTGGTGATGTAGTACACGCCCAAGGGGGTGCGCTGATCGCCCTGTACCGTCTTGGAAATACCCGCCTTGCCCACCGAAGTGTAGTAGTCCGCCACCAGGGTCAGGCCGGTGGGCCGGTTCTCAAACAAGTACAGGCGTGAGCGCGAGGCATCCACCGCGATGGCATGCCGGGTCTTTTGCGAAATTTCCAGGAACTGCGATGGAACAGTTCCGGGGCGTGGCCGATTCAGCCCCGCCTTGAAGCGCTTTTGCGACTCCTCGCGCAACTCACCGAGCGGCCCGGCACCGGTCACCGCCATGTCCGCAGACACGTCGCCCAGCGTTTTGACGGGACGCATGCGTGCACTCAACAAGTCGCCATACACCAGCTGAGCCAGTTGGAAGTTGGGATGCTCGCGCACGATTTTTTCGACCCGCTCGAGCGCCTCGCGCCCGCGCCCGCTTCCCATCAGCTGATAGACCTGCAACAAGCCGGCCTCGACCAGTCCGTCTTCGGGAGAGGGTTGAGTCACTGTGGCAGTTGGCGCCTTGGGTTTGACCACCGCCTGCCGCGCCTTGGCTGGCGCATGCACAACAAAGATAAACACCAACAGCGCCCACGCGGCGGTGTCCCGCGCCCGACAACTTCGGTAGGCCATAGGAGTTAATGCCGCCTTGGCGGCCATAAGGCAGTCAGAATGCTCACCTTCAGTTGCCCACGGTTTCTTTGACGATCAGCCAACGTTCTCCGACCTTGGCAAAATCCAGCGTCTTGGGGCTGGAAACCGCCAGTCCGCCGGCCTTGTAGTCCTGGCGGAATTTGGCGCTTGCATGGTTGCCGTTGACGCTCACGCTGAGTTTGTCAATTTTGACGCTGATGCTGGATTTTCCGCTGATGCGCTGCTGACGTTCTGCTTCCCAGGTCTTGCGGCTCATGGCGCCAGCCGGTTCGAAGTCCTTGCCGTAGGAGGCCAAATAGGCATTGACATCGCGCGCGGACCATACGCTGGCCCACTTGGCGACTGCGGCCTCCACTTCCTTCGCAGCAGGGCTATCCACGCTAGGCGTTGGTGCCGCTTTGCTGGCGGCTGCAGGAGTTGGTGCCACCACTGGCGCAGTCGGCGCCGGGACTAAAGCGGGCTTGGGCGGTGGAACAGCTGTAACCGGCGCAGTGGCTGCAGCAGGTTTGGGCGGAGTAAGAGCCGCAACTGCAACGGGTGGTGTCGGCACCGGTGCTGCTGGCTTGGCCGCTAGCGCGGGTGCTGCGCTGGCAGGTGGGTTAGTCGGCGCTGTCACCGGACGTTGGGTCTTTGCCGTATTGCTGCTGAAAATCTCGCGGATCAGCGCCAGTTTGGGCACCACTGCCTGGTTGTTGCTGTCCAGTTGCAAGGCCTTGTTATAGGCCTGGCTTGCCAGTTTGGCGTAAATGTCGCCCAGGTTTTCATGCGCCGTGGCGTAACTCGGATTGGTGCGAATCGCCATTTCCAGGGCTGCGCGGGCCTTGTCGAACTGGCTCTGGCCGGCATACATCACCGCCAGGTTGTTATAGGGCTCGGGCAGCTCGGGGTAGTCTTCGGTCAGTTTGGTAAAGGTGGCAATGGCTTCTGCCGTTTTGCCGCTGTCGCGCTGGATCACACCCTTGATGAAACGCATTTGCGGATCCTTGGGCTGAGTAGCCAGAAACTTGTCCGCGCGGCTCAAGGCTTCAGGCAGCTTGCCAACGCGCACCAACTGGCTGACATCAGAGTAATCGTCCGCATGCGCCGGCATGCAGGCCATGCCAACCAGGACGGCAATGACGCGCAGGGAAGAAAATACCAGGACTCTTGCGTGTTTCATACAACCTCTTGTGCTGATGACGCCGCTTGCCCCTTGCATCAGGTTCTTGTTACAGCGGCGCCTTATACTGATGGGGATTGTATCTGAGCACATCCAGAAAAGTGCTCTGAGGCACACATGCTTTCTGTCCCCAACCATCCGCAGTGAACGACACCTGCAGTGCCCCAAGGTTTTAGCCCCGATTTTTCATTCCCATGAGTTTGCGCATTTACAACACCTTAAGCCGTGCCCTGGAGCCTTTTGCGCCCTTGGAGCCTGGCCATGTCCGCATGTATGTCTGCGGCATGACGATTTACGACCTTTGCCACATAGGCCATGCGCGCATGATGATGGCCTTCGACGTGGTGCAACGCTGGCTCAAAAGCAGCGGCTATCGCGTCAGCTATGTGCGCAACATCACCGACATTGACGACAAGATCATCCAACGCGCGCTGGACCGTGGCATCACCATCCGGGCCCTGACAGACGAGATGGTGGTCGCCATGCACCAGGACATCGATGCCCTGGGCATTGAGCGCCCCAGCATTGAGCCGCGCGCCACCGAATTCGTGCCGCAGATGCTGGACCTGATCGCCCAATTACAGGCCAAGGGCCTGGCCTACCAGTCCAGTTCCGGCGACGTCAACTACTCGGTGCGCAAGTTTCCCGGCTACGGCAAGTTGTCCGGCAAATCGCTAGACGAGTTGCGCGCTGGCGAGCGCGTGGCGGTGCAGGACGGCAAGCAAGACCCGCTGGACTTTGTGCTCTGGAAGGCCGCCAAGCCGACCGAGCCGATTGATGCCAAGTGGGACTCTGCAGCTCTGGGCCATCCATTTGGCTTGGGGCGACCGGGCTGGCATATCGAGTGCTCGGCCATGAGTTGCGCCACCTTGGGCGAAAGCTTTGACATCCATGGCGGCGGAGCCGACCTGCAGTTCCCGCACCATGAAAATGAAATCGCCCAGAGCGAAGGAGCCTCCGGCAAGCCGCTGGCACGCTTCTGGGTGCACAACGGTTTTGTGCGCGTGGACAACGAGAAGATGTCCAAGAGTCTGGGCAACTTCTTCACCATCCGCGAGGTGCTGGCCCAATACGAGGCCGAAACCGTGCGTTTCTTTTTGCTGCGCACCCACTACCGCAGCGCCCTCAATTACAGCGATGCCCATCTGGACGATGCCCGCAGTGGCCTCAAGCGCCTGTACACCGCGCTGGCCCTGATACCCGGACAGGCGAGCGCTGCGGTGGACTGGTCCAATGCCTATGCGCTGCGCTTCAAGGCCGCCATGGACGAAGACTTTGGCACGCCCGAAGCGATTGCCGTGCTGTTTGATCTGGCCTCCGAGCTCAATCGCAGCAAATCGGTGGAGCTCGCCGTGCTGCTCAAGGGTCTGGGGGATTGCCTGGGCCTGTTGCAGCAGGAGCCTACAAGCTATCTTCAGGCCGGAGCGGGTGTATCGGAAGAGCGTATTGCAGAGCTGATTGCCGAGCGCGCAGCGGCCAAGGCGGCCAAGGACTTTGCTCGCGCCGACGCCGTGCGCCGGGAACTGCTGGGACAGGGCATTGTGCTCAAGGATTCCCCCGCAGGCACGAGCTGGGAAGTCGCGCAATGATGCTGGTGGCGAAAGCGACCGAGCCCAGCCCGGTCACACCAAGCTATTGGGAAGACGCCTGCAAATACCTGATCAAAAAAGACCGGGTGATGCGCAAGCTGATCCCCCAATTTGCCGATGCCCGTCTGCAAACCCGGGGCGACGCCTTCGTCACCCTGGCGCGCAGCATTGTGGGCCAGCAAATTGCTGTGGCATCCGCGCAAAAGGTATGGGACCGGTTTGCCCTGCTGCCGCGTGAAATGAGCCCGTCCCATGTGCTGCGCCTAAAGGTGGACGACATGCGAGCCGCGGGCTTGAGCGTGCGCAAGGTGGAGTATCTGGTCGACCTGGCGTTGCACTTTGACAATGGCGCCCTGCATGTCAAGGACTGGGCTAGCATGCCCGATGATGCCATCATCGAAGAGCTGGTGGCGATTCGCGGCATTGGCCGTTGGACCGCCGAGATGTTCCTAATCTTCCACATGTTGCGGCCCAATGTGCTGCCGCTGGATGATGCGGGTCTGATTAAGGGCATCAGTCAGAGCTATTTTTCCGGTGATGTGGTGAGTCGCAGCGATGCGCGTGAGGTGGCAGCCGCTTGGGCACCCTACTGCAGCGTGGCAACTTGGTATATTTGGCGGTCTTTGGACCCTGTTCCGGTCGCGTATTAACCGAGCGGCCTGCTTTGGCAGGCGCCGTTCAACAGAACGGCCTCCTGACGGAGGCAGCGTTTCTTTTTAAGGAGAATTGCATTGGCCAAAAAAACATTTTTGGATTTCGAGCAACCGATTGCCGACCTGGAAACCAAAATCGAAGAATTGCGCTACGTGCAGAACGAATCTGCGGTGGACATCTCCAGCGAGATTGAGCAACTGGCGAAGAAAAGCCAGCAACTCACCAAGGACATTTACAGCGATCTGACGCCCTGGCAGATCACCAAGATCGCGCGCCACGCCGAGCGCCCTTACACGCTGGATTATGTGGCCGAAATTTTCACCCACTTTGTGGAGCTGCATGGCGACCGCCACTTTGCCGATGACCTGAGCATTGTCGGTGGCCTGGCTCGCTTTAACGGCACACCCTGCATGGTGATTGGTCAGCAAAAGGGCCGCGACACCAAGGAGCGGGGCTTACGCAACTTTGGCATGTGCAAGCCCGAGGGCTATCGCAAGGCACTGCGCCTGATGAAGCTGGCCGAAAAATTCAAGCTGCCGGTGTTTACCTTCGTCGACACCCCGGGTGCCTATCCCGGCATTGACGCCGAGGAGCGGGGCCAGTCCGAGGCCATTGGCCGCAATATTTTCGAGATGGCGCAGTTGGAGGTGCCCATCATCACTACCATCATCGGCGAGGGCGGTTCAGGCGGCGCGCTGGCGATTTCTGTGGCCGACCAGTTGATCATGCTGCAATATGCCATTTACTCGGTGATCAGCCCCGAAGGTTGCGCCTCTATCCTGTGGAAGACCTCGGAACGGGCGCAGGACGCTGCCGATGCCCTGGGCATCACCGCGCACCGGCTCAAGGCACTGGGCCTGATTGACAAGATCGTCAACGAGCCTGTCGGTGGCGCACACCGCGACACCAAGCAGGCCGCTGCTTTTCTCAAGCGTGCCCTAGCCGACGGCTACCGCCAGCTGGCAGACCTCAAGCCCCGCGAACTGGTCGACCGCCGCTATGAACGCCTGCAAAGCTACGGCCGTTTTACCGACACCAAAGCCAACGCGAAGTAACTTGCCTTCGCTTGTTCCATGACCCAGTCGCTGGAACAGGCGATGGTGGACTTTCATCCCACGCTGCCGCTGGCTGTGGCATTGAGCGGCGGCGCCGACTCTTGCGCCTTGTTGGTGCTGTGCGCACGCCGGTGGCCGGGCCAGGTACATGCCCTGCATATCAACCACGGCCTGCAAGCGGCTGCACTCACATTCCAGCAGCATTGCCAGCGTCTGTGCGAAAGCCTGGGCCTGCCGCTGCGCGTCAGGAACGTGCAGGCCGGACACGCCAGTGGTCAGAGCCCGGAGGATGCGGCCCGCATTGCACGCTACCAGGGCCTGCTGGAGCTGGCCCATGGCGATGCCGAGAAGCCGGCGCTCGCATCCATTGCCGTGGCCCAGCATGCCGATGATCAGGTTGAAACCCTGCTGCTGGCGCTCAGCCGGGGCGCTGGTCTGGCGGGTTTGAGCGCCATGCCGGCGCGGTGGTTGCGCGGCGGCATGGCATTCCATCGCCCTTTGCTGAGGGTGGCCGGTGCCGATATCCGGGACTGGCTGGCACTTGAGCAGATTGCCTTTGTGGAAGACCCTACCAATACCGACACCCGCTTTACGCGCAACCGCATCCGCGCACACATTACGCCGGCGCTGCAGGCGGTGTTTCCGCACTTTCGGGACACCTTTGCCCGCAGTGCCGCCCATGCGGCCCAGGCCCAGGCGCTGCTCGACGAGATTGCCGGGCAGGACCTGGCGGCCTTATTGCGTGAGCGCGATGGCTTGCCACTCATTCTGTCCCTGCAGGCCTTGGCGCCAGCACGCCAGGCCAATGCCTTGCGCTTTTGGCTGAAGTCGGCTTACGGCGTGGTGCCCAGCACCGCCCAATTGTGCGAATTGCAAAGCCAGATCGCGGCCTGCGTCACCCGCGGCCACCGCATCCATATCAAGGTAGGGCGCGGTTTCGTGGAGCGCCGGGGCGCGGTGCTCACTTGGTACAATCCCACGGATTTGCCCCTTTGAAATTGATCCAATGGCTTTGATAGTTCACAAATACGGCGGCACCTCGATGGGTTCCACGGAACGCATCCGCAATGTTGCCAAACGCGTTGCCAAATGGGCCCGCGCCGGTCACCAAATGGTGGTCGTTCCATCCGCCATGAGTGGCGAGACCAACCGCCTGCTGGGCCTGGCCAAGGAGCTGGCGCCCGCCAAACCCGATGATGCCTATGGTCGCGAACTCGACATGCTGGCCGCCACCGGCGAGCAGGTCTCCAGCGCTTTGCTGGCGATTGCGCTGCAGGCCGAGGGCATGGGCTCGGTGTCCTACGCCGGCTGGCAAGTTCCGATTCGCACCGACAGCTCCTACACCAAGGCCCGCATCGAGTCGATCGACGACGCAAGGGTGCGCGCCGATCTGGACGCCGGTCGGGTGGTCATCGTTACCGGCTTTCAAGGCATGGATGACGAGGGCAATATCACCACCCTGGGCCGCGGCGGCTCCGATACCTCGGCCGTGGCCGTGGCTGCTGCCATGAAGGCCGCAGAGTGCCTGATCTATACCGATGTGGACGGCGTCTACACCACCGACCCGCGCGTGGTGCCAGATGCACGGCGCCTGACGACCGTGAGCTTTGAAGAGATGCTGGAGATGGCATCCATGGGCTCCAAGGTGCTGCAAATCCGTTCGGTCGAGTTTGCCGGCAAATACAAGGTTCCCCTGCGCGTGCTGAGCAGCTTCACGCCCTGGGACATAGACATCAACGAAGAAGCCGCCTCCGGCACCCTGATCACCTTTGAGGAAGACGAACACATGGAACAAGCCGTTGTATCCGGCATTGCATTCAACCGCGATGAAGCCAAAATTTCCATCCTGGGCGTGCCCGATACCCCCGGCATTGCCTACCAGATCCTGGGCGTGATCGCCGACGCCAACATCGACGTGGACGTGATCATCCAGAACGTCAGCAAGGACGGCAAGACTGATTTCAGCTTCACCTGCAACCGCGGCGACTATGCCAAGGCCATGGACTTGCTCAAGACGCAGGTGTTGCCCAAGTTGAGCGCCAAGGAAGTGCTGGGCGACACCAAAATTTGCAAGGTCTCCATCGTCGGCATCGGCATGCGCAGCCATGTGGGCATTGCCAGCAAGATGTTCCGCGTGTTGAGCGAAGAGGGCATCAACATCCAGATGATCTCCACCTCCGAAATCAAGACCTCGGTAGTCATAGACGAGAAGTACATGGAGCTCGCCGTGCGTGCTTTGCACAAGGCTTTTGATCTGGACCAGAGCATTCCTGAAAATTAGCCCCCAGTTCGTGCGATAATCGTATTCGCCAGGAAACGTGACCGAGTGGCCGAAGGTGCTCCCCTGCTAAGGGAGTATGGGGTGTAGAGCCTCATCGAGGGTTCGAATCCCTCCGTTTCCGCCAA
>TBL_comb47_HYPODRAFT_10001267_pt1 | contig 32935 bp, 23 predicted proteins | sample TroBogypolimnion_40_FD_10682 | JGI IMG/M metagenome (IMG submission 10682)
CACGGGAAACAGCACAAAAAATCACCATGCCGGTAGTAATAAACGGGCAAATCACGACTCCCGGAGAAAAAAATTACTTCTGTTTTGAGGGCAAAAAAAAGCAAACCGTCTCTGTTGAGGTTTATGCGCGGCGGCTTGGCTCTCCGCTGGATTCGTTCATCACTCTTTTTAACAGCCGGGGAGAAGTATTGAAGGAAAATGATGACAGCAAAGATTTGACTGAGGGGTATCTCACCCATCATGCTGATTCCAGCCTGACGCATGTTCTTCCGGAAAATGGGATTTATACCGTTCAGATTTATGATACGCAGGGCAAAGGCGGAATGGAATATGCCTATCGTCTCCGGATAAGTGCGCCTGATCCTGATTTTGTGCTGATTGTTGCGCCCGCAAGTTTGACCATCTCCAAAGGCGGAGCCGCGATGCTGACAGTTTACGTAATTCGCAAGGAGGGTTTCAACGGCCAAATAAAACTCAATTTGAAGGACAATGCTTCCGGACTTATCCTGAACGGGACCGTCATTCCGGAAAATTCCAAGAAAGTCCGTATTACAATTTCATCTTCTGAACAAAGCCCGGCGGGAATTACATTGCCTGTGCTGGAAGGTACTGCATTAATAAATGGAAAAACCGTCTGCCATACGGCGATTCCGGCAGAAGACGAGACGCAGGCATTCAGCCTGCATCATCTGGTTGATTCCGGCGAAGAAACAGTTCTTGTCAATGATTCCTCGCCGTTTATTATTTCCGCCGCGATCCCCCCGCAAGGCTTTATCGAGCTGGTTCCCGGAAAAGAAGTTTCCATCCCGCTGGAAATTATACGAAAACCGGATTTGCAAATTCCAGTTTCCATTCAGCTTGTCGAGCCTCCTAAAGGTATTTCAATCAAAAACAGCTTTATCCCCGCAGCCAAAAACAAACATGCGGTAATTTTAAAAGTCGAAACCAATGCGCCGGTCGGCATAGTGGATAACCTGATTTTAACCGGTACCGCCTATATTGACAGAGAAGAACCGCCGGCTCCGAAGAAGGAAGACAGCAAGGAACCTCCCAAGATACAGGAAAATAAAGAAAAAGAAAATACCGGCGGCAATAATATCACCCCGAAAAACGTTTCTAATAAAGAAGGTACTAAAATCAAAAAAGAAAAAGTAACAGTTACGTTGCCGGCGATTCCGGTTATACTCAATAAGGTTGAAAATTTAAAATAGACGAGTAGGATTGTGGATTGGATTTTTTCGATCCGACTGACAGGCGATATGAATATCGCCGGAAGGAGGAACGGAAAAATACGGACGCAAGACACTCGTCCCGCGTCTGCGGGATTGCGATCTTTTGATTTTGGATTCGCACTCTTCGAGGCCTTCGATACCCCGGTATCGGCAGCCTCTCAGAATACGAACCAATTCTCAAAATCTTCGCAATCTATGTTAAATTTTCAGCATTATAGAGCATAAAATAATAAAGCAGTAAAGCAACTCGACAGGAAGACAAGAAGATAAAAAAATGGGAACTTTGACCATAACAAACAACGATAAGTACAGTATTTCAACGCTGGCGCTCCATGGCAGAACCGAATACTGCATTACGACATGCGGCAATGATACCTTAAAAATGAACTCTGCGCTGCGCGATTTTCCAGCGGAACAGGACTCTTTAATGCTGAATCGTTTTGTCTTTGCCGGAATCCGGCATTATCCCGGGAATCCATCCGCCGGACAGACCGTATGGTTACAGGGAGACGCCTGTAAGGACGGAACTATCTCTTCCAGCCAGACTTTCACCATTTCCGGAACCAGTCCCGTTCCAGTCAAACATAATTCTAAAACCATCGGGTTCATTTACGAAGATGAATATGCCCAATATTGCAATTTAAGCGGAATCAATCCTGAAAACATGCAAGCTCCACGAACAGAACAAACTCGCGAAGTTCTGAAAATTATTGCGTCAACGCTGGCGCTTTACGGTTTTCAATTCAACGATATTGTCCGCACCTGGTTTTTCCTTGACAAACTGCTCGAATGGTATGAAGAATTTAATTGTGTCAGAACTGCTTTCTATAAAGAAAACGGTATTTTCGACAAGCTTATCCCCGCCAGTACCGGGATTGGCGCTGCCAATCAATTCGGGGCTGCTCTTATCTGCAATATACTTGCCGTCCGTCCTAAAACAGATAAAGTTAAAATTCAACAAGTTGCCTCACCTCTGCAGCAATCACCGTTAAACTACAAAAGCACATTCAGCCGCGCAGTCGAAATATCTTTCCCGACGCACCGCAATTTGATGATTTCAGGAACCGCCGGCATTGCACCGGACGGACAAACCGAACATGCGGGAGACCCGGCAGGCCAAATTGACCTGACCATGCGCGTAGTCGATGCAATCCTGCGTTCCCGGCAAATGGACTGGAACGATTTATCCAGGGGAATTGCTTATTTCAAAAACATTGAAGATAGAAAAATATTCGACCAATATTGCCGCAGCCATAATATTCCCGCGTTTCCGCTGGCCGTCGCTCACGCCGATATCTGCCGTCACGATTTGCTCTTTGAAATTGAACTTGATGCCAATAAATCCCAGTAACTAAACAGTAGTTACCGCCGGCAGCACAATTTTTACCGTGGTACCGGACCCTTTTTTAGATTTTATTTCCAGCCTGCCTTTATGCTCTTCCATAATTGAGGAAGAAATTGACAGGCCAAGACCTGTTCCGCCGGAATCGCGCCTGGTGGTAAAAAACGGGTCCGTAATATGCTTGAGGTCTTGCTTTTCTATCCCACAACCTTCGTCCTTCACTTCAATGACAACCTCTCCGCTGATGAAATAGGTCGAAACTTTTATGCCTTGACTATGTATGGTAAGAGCTTGACAGGCATTCTGAAGCACGTTAATAATCACCTGTTCTATGCGCTGCGGAACCCCGCTTACCGGCGGGATTTTTACGTCGCTTTTCAAGGTAAAATTGCTGGTTGATTTCTTCAAAAGATTATCCAGCAGGAAAATTGATCTGTTAAGGGCGTCATTGACGGAAAATTGTTCAACTCTGTCAGGAGAAGTTTCCTTGACATAACCTTTCAAACTGTCAACAATCTTCATAATCCGTTCGGAACCTTCTTTTATTCCATCGAGCAAGGCTTGAACCGAATATTCAATTTTCGATACAGGGATTCCGCCAAAAGACGGTTTTTTATTAGTTTTCTGATTTAGCAGAGGCATGAAATCGCTCCATATCTTACTCAGGACTGATACGTTTATCCCGATAAAATTATTGGGATTGCTGATTTCATGAGCCATACCGGCTACCAGAATGCCGAGAGAATACATTTTGTCCGCCTGAATCAATTGCTGCTGATGCTGTTTGGCTTTGTTTTCGGCCTCTATTTTTTCGGTAACGTCAACGGCAGCCTCCGCCACCATGGTAATTTTCCCATGACGATCTTTTACCGGATAGGTCCATACTTCATAATTTTTTCCGTTTGAAGCATTAACAATTCTTTTATCGGTTCCCCCTGCCCTCTTAAACACTTTTTTGATATAAAATTCATTTTCGGGTACTGCCGTATCGCCAAACCATATTTCCTGCCACTTCCTGCCGATAAATTTTCTGCCGTCAGGCGCAAACGTATTCCTGGCGGCGCGATTGCCCCATTGCAGATTTAAATTAACATCGAAACACATGATAATTTCCTGCATGGCGTTGAAAGTCATATTTAACAGTTGAGTGGTCTTGCGCAGTTTGGTTTCGGCTTTTTTGATATCGGTTATGTCGGACACCGCGCCAATAACATACTGCGGTTTATTATCATAACCGACCAGAACTGACTTATGTTCAATCAAGAGACGTTCTTCATTGTTGGCGCTGTGGAATTTAATCGTTGTGGATTGACTGCCGCCGCTTAAAATCAACTTTTTCTCTTTTTGGTTAAGTATCTGAGCCACTTTCAGATTATTTTTTCCATTAAATACATCGAATACAGTCTGCCCGATCAGCGGACAAACTATATATTTTTCCGCAAACGCTTTAAACGCCATGTTATGGCCAATATACCTGCCGTCCAGATCCTTATAAAATATCGGAACTGGAATGGTATTAATCATGCGTTCAAGCAATTCCAGTTGATCTTTCATTTTGTCAAACCGCATGCTGTCGGTCAAGTCCTCGACGCAACCGATAACCCGGACCGGGTCTCCCGCCATATTCTTAATCAGCACAGCCCGGTAAAGCGCCCAGACAAATTCGCCATTTCTGCGTTTTATCCGGAAAGAACTATTGAAACAGGCGCTTGTTCCGGCAAGCAGACTGTAAAATTCAGACCGAACCCTGGTTCTGTCTTCAAAATGGATGTTTTCAAAAACTTCATGTTCATCAAAAACCGTTTCATCTCTGGAATAGCCATAAAAGAGAGACAGTGATTCGGAAGTGGTAAAACGTCTGCCGACAGGATCATATTCCCACTGCCCGACACTGATAGCTTCAAGTATTGAACGCAAATTCTGTTCGCTGTTCCGGATATTTTCCTCAATCAGCCGCTTTTCAGTTACATCCTGATTGATTCCGGCAATCTTAACCGGGTTGCCTGCCTTATCGAAAAACATCTTTCCAGTGCAGCGAATATAACTTAACCCTCCGCGCAGGCGCATTATCCGGAAATCCATGGAAAATTCATTATTTTCATCAACATAATGCCGGATGTTACAGATTTTTTCCCGGTCTTCCGGATGCAGAGCATTAAAAAATGCTTTTAACGAAAGCGTTTCGCCTTTCGCTTCATCAATCCCAAGGATTTTTAGAACCTGGTCGGAGTGCTTATATTCGCCGGTGATCAGATTATGATGCCAGGTACTCAATTTTGCAATTGACTGAGCATTGCGCAGTTCATTGCGCTGGTCCTGCAATTTCTGTTCAAATGCCCGCTGTTCGCGAATATCCCTGAGCACGGTCACAACATAACGCTTGTCGCCAAAAGAAAATGGTTTGGAACGCATCTCACACAAAATCACTTTGCCGCTTTTTGCAACTATCTCCGCCTCATATATGGTCTCTTTCCCTTGCAGCAGTTTTTCTTTGACCGGAACTGCGTCAAAACCGGGAGCGAATGCGGTAGTAACAGTAAGGGCACGCATTTCAGCCATATCGTACTCGAACAGTTCCATCGCGGCGGCATTGGCTTCCACTGTATTGCCCCAGTTTTGATTTTTCTCATCAATATTGCTGATTATCAGACCGTCATATACGGCATTGAAAACTGCTTCAAACTTTTGCGCGGAACTGCGCATGAAAAGTTCCGCGGCTTTGCGTTCGGAAAGTTCTCTGAGAAGTTTTTCCCGGAGTTCATCAAATAAAACGGAAGAGTTCCTGAATTCATCCATCAAATCGTGAAATTCCATCTTCAACCCGGAATTACGGGGAATCCTGGAGATCAGCTCCTCGAACTTGTTGAATAAATCAACACAGTTATCAGGTTTGGTTTTCTTTGCCGACATCGCTTTAGCCTCATTTTCCGGATAATAATGACAGACATGTTTAATATAATGTGAATAATCAAGAATAACAAGGTAAATAATTTTCCAGTAAAAAATTTTGCCAATTCGATATTTCCCTTGAAAATGGCGAAAATAAATTTATCTTCAATAGCAGAGAGTTTATTGATTTTTCCTATATCTTAGAGTTTTTAAAATATAAAGGCGGCAGGAAAATGGTTGCGATTCCAAGCAGGAATTCATTCAAAAATTATCTGCCGCATTTTTACTACGGAGGGGACATGAAGGCAATAAGCATTTGCGTAGCGTTATTTTTTACGATGCTGACTTTTTCAGGCTGTAAAGAACCCCCGCCCCCGCCCCCGGTAATTCCAGCGGTGGTGGTAGCTCCGGCAGTCATGGGTTCAATTTCTCCCCACTCCACGGAAGTCGGCCAGGTTATCGCCTATGATAATGTAAGGCTGATGGCCAGAGTGAGCGGCTTTCTGGTGAAAAAGAATTTCCAGGAAGGGCAGACGGTAAAGGAAGGTACGCTGCTTTATATGATTGAACAGGGCCAGTATATCGCCGAAGTAAATGCGGCCAAGGCGGAACTGATGATGGCCCAGGCCAACCAGAAAAACTCTGATATAAACTATTACCGTCAAAAGGAATTGTACGAGAAAGACGCGGTTTCACAGAAAGTGTATGATGACGCGACCGCGAAAAAGATGGAAACAGACGCCCGTGTTCTCGGAGCCCAGGCCAAACTGGACCAGGCTAATCTTAATTTGAGTTATACTGAAATCAAAGCGCCGTTTGACGGCAGAATTGGTCTGGCAACCTACAGCGTCGGCAATCTGGTCGGCCCGGACAGCGGCATGTTGGCGGACATCGCCAGAATTGATCCGGTCCGCGTCCAATATAATCTCAGCGAAGTTGATCTGCTCGCATTTATGCGCGATAAGGATACTGTCAAAAAGGATTTTCTGGTTATAAAACTGTTTTTTCAGGATGGGAAGCAATATGACCAGCCGGGCGAAATAACGTTCTGGAACAATCAGGTAAATCCTTCGACCGGAACCCTGCTGATGCAGGCGACATTTCCGAATCCGAAATCGCTTTTAATCCCCGGCATGTATGTCAAGGTCAGAGTGGAGATTAAAGAAGCAACCCCGGCGGTAATGGTCCCCCGGAATGCCGTCATTGAAGATCAAACCGGTAAATATGTGCTGATTGTGAATAAATCAGATATAGTGGAGAAGCGCAAAATCGTTCCCGCCGCCGATCAGGATCAGCAGGATATGGACATCGGGCTGAAATCCGGCTTGCAGCCGGGGGAAATGGTCATCGTGGACGGCATTCAGAAAGTCCGACAAGGCATAAAAGTCAAAGCCGAAGTTATGGCTGTCCCCAACCCGCTTGACGCAGACGGATCGTCGCCCCCCGCTGCCGACCCCGCGTTATTAACGAAGTCTTCAAATAACGCGCTGCAACCGAAGCTGGAATTGCCCAAGGCGGAACCGAAAACGGAACATAAATCAACCAGACGCTAAAAAGAGGCTAATATGATCAGCCGTTTTTTTATTGAATGCCCGAAATTCTCATTCGTAGTTTCAATTGTCATTACCCTTGCCGGTTTTATTGCGATGCTGGCGCTGCCGGTGACCCAGTATCCGGACATTGTGCCGTCGCAGGTGCAGGTTACCGCGACATACCCCGGCGCGGACGCCATGACCGTGCAGCAGACGGTGGTCGAGCCGATTGAAGCCCAGGTCAACGGCGTCAAGGATATGCTTTATATGTCTTCGACGAGTTCCGATTCCGGCGCGGCGGTCACTACGGTGACTTTCGCGCCGAAAACCAGCGGCGACATGAATACCGTCAATGTTCAGAACCGGGTGAACTGGGCCAGCGCCAATCTGCCGGACGAAGTTCGCCGCCAGGGGGTGATTGTAAAGGAAAAATCCAGCAACATGCTGCTGGTAATTTGCATTTACTCCCCTAAAGGGACTTATGATTCGCTGTTTCTCAGTAATTACGCCTCAATCAATATTCAGGATGAAATCAGCCGCATTCCGGGAATCAGCGATGTTTACATGCTTGGCGAAATGAAATATTCCATGCGCATCTGGCTGAATCCGGATAAAATGGCCAGTCTTAAAATGACGACTGAAGACATCAGCAATGCCATAAAAGCTCAAAATATTCAGGTTTCCGCGGGCGCTATCGGCGATCCTCCTTGCAGCGACAAACAACTTTTGCGGCTCACTGTTCAAACTCAGGGGAGATTGAAAGACGTCGAGGAATTCAAGAATATCGTCATCCGGCAAACCTCGGACGGCGCCAGCGTCAAGATTAAAGATGTTGCGAAAGTGGACCTTGGCGCGGAAAATTACAATTCCACCGGCTGGCTGAACGGAAAACCGTCATCCCTGCTGGCGGTATATCAGTTCAATGACGCCAACGGACTGAACATTGCCAAAGATTGCATCGCAAAACTGGATGAGCTTAAAAAACGCTTTCCCGATGATCTTGACTATGGGATCAAATACGATACCACCAAATTTATCAAGACTTCCATTGACGAGATGGTTCTCACACTTTTTGAAGCAGTATTCCTGGTTATTCTGATTACTTTCATCTTCCTGCAGGATTGGCGCGCCACGCTGATTCCGACCGTCGCCATCCCGGTTTCACTGATCGGCACTTTCGCCGTGTTGCTGGCCGTCGGCTACACCATCAATCTGATTACCCTGTTTGGCCTGATCCTGGCTATCGGGATTGTGGTTGACGACGCGATTGTGGTTATTGAAAACGTCAACCGGCTGATGACCGAAGAAAAACTGCCGCCGAAAGAGGCCGCCATTAAAACTATGGAACAGGTCACCGGCCCCGTTGTTGCGACAACGATGGTGCTGCTGGCCATGTTCATTCCGATTTGCTTTTTGCCGGGCATCACCGGTGAAATGTACCGTCAGTTCGGCGTTACCATTTCCGTTGCGGTGTTAATTTCCTCGATTAACGCGCTGACCTTGAGTCCGGCATTGAGCGCGCTCATCCTGCGCCCTCCCGGCAATGTGCCGAAGAAGAAATTTTTCTTTTTCCGCTGGTTCGATTTTGTTTTCGGCAAAATTTCCGGGACTTTTTCAGCAATCGTCAGTACCTTGGTAAGGAAATCTGTATTGATATTATTAATGTATATGGTGATGATGTTTGTTTCTTTCAAACTGTATGGACTGCTGCCGACCGGATTTATTCCGGAAGAAGACCAGGGGGCGTTCTTTATCAACGTTCAACTGCCGGACGGCGCGGCGCTGCCCCGCACCCAGAAAGTTGTGGATAAAGTAACCGAAATGGCTAAAAACACGCCCGGCATCAGTGATGTGATTGTCACTTCCGGATATAGTATTTTGACCGGCACTGCCGCTTCAAACAATGCCATGGTTATCGTTATTCTTGATGACTGGTCCAAGCGTAAAACGCCGGAATTGCAGCAGGCTGCGATTCTGGATAAACTGCGCGGGGAACTTTATCAGATTCCGGAAGCCATGGTCATGCCTTTTACTGTTCCGGCGATTCCCGGACTGGGCAGCTCCGGCGGTTTTTCATTCGTCATCGAAGACACTACCGGAACTAATCCGCAGCGGCTGGCCGGCGCGGCCAATGATCTGATTGTCAAAGCCAATGAGAATCCGGACATGGCCGGCGTTTTCTCCACCTTCAGGTCGAGCATTCCGCAGATATATATCAAAGTTGACCGGGAAAAGGCATTGAAAATGGGTGTCGAAATTCAGGACATTAACGATGCGTTCCAGGGGCTGCTCGGATATTCCTACATCAACGATTTCAATAAATTCGGCAAAGTTTATAAAGTTGAAATTCAGGCGCAATCGCAATTCCGCTCTGACATTACCGGACTGTCTTCAATAAAACTCCGCAACCAGAAGGGCGAAATGGTGCCGCTGGATACGCTGGTCGAAGTTGAAACCAGGTTCGGACCGCAATTCCTTACCCGCTACAATATGTATTCTTCGTTGACCGTAAACGGTTCCGCCCCGGCCGGTCGCAGTTCCGGACAGGCGATGAAAGCCATGGAGAAACTGGCGGATAAAACCCTGCCGTCAGGCATGAAGTACGAATGGACCGACATGTCATATCAGGAAAAACTGGCCGGCGGAAAAGTTATTTTTGTTTTTATACTGGCGCTGATTTTCATTTACCTGTTCCTGGTGGCGCAGTACGAAAGCTGGATGATCCCGATTGCGGTTATGCTTTCGGTGCCGATTGCTTTCCTCGGCGCGCTCGGCGCGCTGTTTATGCGGGGTATTGACAACAATATCTACACTCAGGTGGGATTCGTTCTGCTTTTCGGGCTGGCGGCAAAGACCGCCATCCTGATTGTCGAATTCGCCAAGGAATTATGCGAGAAAGATGAAAATCTGTCCCCGGCGGATGCCGCGATTCACGCCGCCAAACTGCGTTTCCGCGCAGTAGTAATGACCGCTATTTCATTTGTCCTGGGAGTGCTGCCGCTGCTTACCGCTTCCGGTGCCGGAGCCTTGAGCCGCCGCGCGCTGGGAACCACGGTTTTCGGGGGAATGGCGGTCTCGTGCATATTGGGAACCATCCTGATTCCGTCATTTTTCGTCGTAATCATGCTGGTAATCGGCAAAAAAAAGCGTAATAATAAAGAAACTGTAAAGACGGTTTCCGAGTAACTGAATTAAACGGTAACTGGAGGTAAAAATGAGATTTTTCTTGATTGCATCTGTGATTCTGGCCACCTCTTTCGCAATACAGGCGGAGGATGCCGGCTCCGCCGCAAAACCGGAAGCGCAGCCTCTGGATAAATCAACCCCGATCCAGGTATCTTTCTGGTTTGACACTCCGGAATGCACCAGGACTTCCAATGTCTACGGATTTAAAACCGGCCAGGTTGTCAGTTCCGGCATTGGCCGCGTGTATGGGCTGGAAGCCTCATGGCTTATTTCCGCCACGGAAAACATCGGCGGCGTCCAGACTGCCGGCATTGGCTGCTCCAGCAAAAAACTGGACGGAATTCAGGCTGCAATCCCATATTGTATAAATAATGAAGAGCTCAACGGGCTTCAGGCCAGTCTGGTCAACTTTGCGTGCAGCCTTAACGGCTTCCAGCCGGGCGCGGTCAACATGGCCGACAATATCAACGGACTTCAACTGGCGGTGCTTTCCAATGTTTCACAGGATGTTTTCGGTATGCAGTGCGGCGTCGCAAATTATGCAAAAGACCTGAGCGGAGTTCAACTCAGCGTGGTCAATATTTCCGGCGGCGGAGACGGGATGCAGATCGGTCTGGTCAATGTCGGGTTCCGGCGCGGCATTCAGTTCGGGCTGGTCAACTATATCCGGGACGGCTGGTTTCCGTTCTGCCCGTTTGTAAATTATTCCTGGAAAATCGTCAGGCATCTGGATTGATTTTATAAACGGATAACTTAATTAACAGCTCATAACCGGCAGTGACCGCGGACGTCATTCCGCTCCAGATTTCCCCCTTGATAAAAGTATCATGACAAATTTGTATTCGGTCAGGCTCAAGTCTATATTGATACAAACAGGATAGATTGACCATGAATAAAGTTACAATAATATCCGCCCAGGTTACTAAGTTTTTTGCTGCATTAGTATTGGTTATCTGCCTGGTTGTTTTCGTCGGCTGGATAAACGACTGGACGTTTCTTACCAGGATTACTGATACTGAAATTCCTGTGGCGCCAAGTACCGCTTTTACATTTATCATTTTAAGCTCCGGATTGTGGTTCTATATTCGGGCTCAAACATTACAAACCAGCCGATACCTCACGCGCTCTGCCGCAATAACAGTTATTGGCCTGTCAGGACTTTTCTTCCTGCTGAGGCTAATGGGATACTACCCTGAGTGGGAACATCTTTTTATCAAAATTCCGGAACCCGGATTCGGGTTTCAGCTTGCGCATATGTCACTGATTACCGCGGGATTATTTGTAATCAGCGGCTTTGCAATGTTATTTTTGCAAAGTGATCGAAAATTATTCAAGAGTCTGAGCTTTGTTTTCACGCTTGTTATTCTGGTTTTCAGCTTATTGATTCTGTTGGCTTATGGATTCAACGCCCCATTCTTTTATAATGGAAGCATGATTCCGCCGGCGTCTTTAACAGCTTTCTCATTCCTGCTTGTATCATCAGGCTTTTTATCTGCCTCTGATAAGAATATTTTTCTCATTAAGAAAATAATGGGGACCTCAACAAGCGCAAAATTATTGAGAATATTTCTTCCGATCACCATCGCGTTGACCGTTATTGAAAGTTTGATAATAGTCCGGATTCTTCCGCTGATTAATATTCACCCCGCGATTGGAGTATCACTGGTAACCTTGATTTTTGTAATCGCGGTTGGCGTTATTGTTCCGGTAATTGCACGAAAAATCGGCAAAGCGCTTGATGCCGCAACCGAGAATTTGCGCATCAGCGAAGAAAAATTTTCAAAAACATTCCAGAATGCGCCTTTAATGCTGTCTTTAATTTCCGTCGAAGACGGAACGCTGTTTGAAGTCAATGAGCAATTTTTAGCTTTAACCGGCCATGCCCGGAAGGACATTATAGGCAGGAAAATCACCGATCTTGGGGTGTTAATGCCGGAAGACCGGATACGATTGATCGAAGAGTTAAAACAAAAAGGGAAAATATATAATTGTGATATTGCGGTCCATTCCAATGATAAAAAAATTCATCACTGCTTGTTTAATGGTGAATTGATAAAGGTGGACGGACAGGACTTGCTGCTCGCGCTCGCGCTGGATATCACCGAGCGCAAACAGGCGGAAGAAGAACTCGCGTTCCGGAATATTCTCCTCTCCACCCAGCAGGAGACATCACCCGACGGCATCCTCGTGGTGAGCGGGAATAATATGATCATATCGTATAACCGCCGGTTTGTTGAAATAATGGGTATCCCTCGGGAATTGATCGAAAACAAATCCGATGAGCCAGTTTTACGGTTCGTAACGGAGCAGATGGCTGACCCTCAGCAATTTCTGCAACGCATACAGTACCTCTATGAACACAGGCATGAAACCAGCCATGAGGAACTGGCGCTCAAGGATGGAAGGATTCTCGACCGGTATTCATCGCCGATGTTCGGAGCTGATGAACGGTACTACGGCCGAGTCTGGTATTTCCGCGACATCACCAGTCGCAAGCAGGCGGAAGAAGAACTGCGCACATCAAAGCAGATCATCGAGGAAATTATCAACGCGATCCCGGTAAGTGTATTCTGGAAAGACAGGAATCTCGTTTATCTGGGGTGTAACGCGATATTCGCGCGTGATGCGGGATTTGCCGACCCGAAGGACATTATCGGGAAAGATGATTACCAGATGAAATGGCGTGATCAGGCGGAATTGTATCGTAATGATGACCGTCAAGTCATTGAAAGCGGCCTGCCCAAGCTTCTCATTGAAGAACCAATGACAACCCCCGAAGGAAACATCATCTCGCTGCTCACTAACAAAATTCCCTTACTCAATTATGAAGGAAAAATCAACGGCGTGCTTGGAACATATATTGACATCACCGAACGCAAGCAGGCGGAAGAAAAACTTAAAAGGAACTATGATTCCCAGAAAACCCTTAACTTGATTCTTGCTTTGTCGTTGGAAAATGTAACCGTGGACGAACTCCTGCTTCATACACTTGATTTACTTCTCGCTCTCACCAGTTTTTCATTTGAGAAAAAAGGCGCTATATTCCTTACCGGAGATACTCCCGATACCCTCGTAATGAAGGTACAGCGGGGACTCCCTGCCGCCTTGCAAAAAATATGTTCAAAGGTCCAATTCGGCAAATGCCTCTGCGGCAAGGCCGCGTCAACAAGAAGGATTGTTTTTGCCTCCAGCGTTGATGAACAACACGATACGCATTTTGAAGGGATAACACTTCACGGGCATTATTGTGTACCTATTCTGTCATCAGAACAGGTACTTGGCGTAATCAATGTTTATGTAAAAGACGGCTACAAAAACAATAAGGAAGACGAAGATTTCCTGACCGCAATCGCCAACACGCTGGCGGGAGTTATTGAACGCAAGCAGGCGGAAGATGCGCTGCGGGAAAGTGAGTTCTTTTTCAAGGAATCACAACGCGCGGCGTTTATTGGTTCCTATAAAACCGATTTCACCACCGGATTCTGGGAATCATCCGAAGTGCTGGATCAGATTTTCGGCATTGACAAAAGCTATGGCAGAAGCGTCCAGGGCTGGATGGATATCGTGCATCCGGATGACAGAGAGGCGCTGGATCTAATCTTCCGGGAAGGAGTTATGTCTAAGCGCGCACAATTTAATGACGAATACAGGATTATTCGCAAGTCAGATGGCGCAGTCAGATGGGTGAATGATTTGGGTAAAGCCGGCTTCGATGCCGAAGGGAATATTCTTTCGATGATCGGAACCGTTCTGGACATAACCGAGCGCAAACAGGCGGAAGCGAAAATCTTGCAGGCAAATCGCGTCTATGCGGTTATCAGTCAGATCAATCAGACTATTGTGCGTTTGAGAGATAAGGATGAACTGTTTAGAGAAGTCTGTCGCATCGCCGTCGAATTCGGGAAACTGCGCATGGCCTGGGTAGGGTTGATTGATAAAGAAACATCACTTGTTAAACCGGTTGCCTTTGCAGGATTTGAAGATGGATATCTATCTGCAATTAAAGGGATTTCTATAAATGATATTCCGGAAGGACGCGGTCCAACCGGTACGGCAATCAGGACGGGCAGGCATTTCTCCTGTGAAGATATGGAAAACGACCCGCAAATGGCGTTATGGAGAGATGAGACATTAAAACGCGGTTACCGTTCTTCGATTTCACTGCCGTTAAAACTATTTGGAAAATGTATCGGCTCCTTTACCCTCTATTCCGCCATTCCCCATTTCTTTGATCAGGAAGAAATTGAACTGCTTGATGAAGTCGCTAATGATATCAGCTTTGCGCTTGAAGCAATTGAAACCGGGAAAAAACACCAGCAGGCGGCGGATTCCCTCCGGGAGGTTACGGAAAGATTACGCTTCGCACTGGACGGCACCAACGACGGCATCTGGGATGTACAAATGGAAACCGGCGAAATGTACTTAAGTCCGCGCGGCAAGGAAATACTGGGGTATGGCCAGGACGAGACTCTTACTGTGAATACTTGGAGTGAATTGGTTTATCCGGACGATCTGACGCGAACTCAAGCTGATTTAACCGCATATTTCGAAGGACGCACCCCGCTTTTTTACACCGAACAAAGACTGAAGACAAAGGATGGAGGATGGAAGTGGATTCTTACAAGAGGCAAAGCAGTTGCATGGAACTCCGCGGGCAAACCATCGCGCATGACAGGTACGCACACTGACATCACTGAACGAAAACTAGGAGAAGAAGAACTGGTTAAGGCAAAAGAAAAAGCCGAAGAGAACAACCGTCTGAAATCGGCGTTTCTGCGCAACATGTCACATGAACTGAGAACGCCGATGAACGCCATTATGGGCTTCTCCAACTTAATGCAGGATGCGGCAGCGGATGAAAAAAATTACTTTGCCGGCATTATAGAGAAAAGTTCAGAACAATTGCTTATGGTAATAGATGATGTGATACTTCTGTCGCGGCTGCAAGGCGAAAAACTGCCGGTAAACAACTCCGAATTCAAACCTGCCGAACTGCTTACAGATGTTTACCGGATGTTTAACCTTCCCGATTTAAAAAAGAGGCTTGACTTAACGATAAATATCCAGGAACAGCATAAAAACCTGACCATCCGGTCCGATGCCGATAAAGTAAAACAGATTCTTGCCAGCTTGGCGTCTAACGCCGTGAAATACACGTTAAAAGGCAGCGTGGAGCTTGGATTTGATATGCAAAACGGGAATATTGAATTCTATGTAAAAGATACTGGAATCGGCATTCCTGAACCGGAGCAAAAACAAATCTTTGAGAATTTTTACCGCGGAGAACAAGCAATTTCTGACGCGATAGGCGGAACCGGCTTGGGCTTGAGCATTGCCAAAGAGCTGATCGAATTGCTGGGCGGAAGGATTGGCCTGAATTCGGTTCCCGGCCAGGGCTCGCGCTTTTATTTCACCATCCCCGTAGAACAATCCGGGAAACCGCACAGCGAAAAAAATTTACCGAAACCCGTTCAAAAAGACTGGAAGGATTTTGTCATTCTCATTGCCGAAGACGAGCTCGACAATTATCTGTATCTCGAATTTCTGCTGAAAGACAAAGTGAAAAGAATCGACCATGCCATAAATGGAGTAAAAGCTGTTGAATTGTCTTCAAAAAACAGATACAACCTAGTTTTAATGGATCTGAAAATGCCGGTGATGGATGGAATCAAAGCCACTCAAAAACTTAAACAGCAATTCCCCGACATTCCGATTATTGCCCAATCCGCCTATGCGACACCCGAAGAAAGAGAGCAGGCGTTGCAGGCAGGTTGTGATGATTACATCGCCAAACCGATTAAGAAAGCGGACTTAATGGAGATAATTAACAAGGTTCTTTCTTAACCTGTCGTAGTTTTTTCAGCGCTTGCATTTCACTCGTCGCATATTATTTTCCGGCTCAATCCACCGAAATATCCCTGCTATGAAAGACCCCCAGTCTGGGAGTGGCCCCTCTGCGGAATGTCTGGAGTAGCAGGAACTAATGGGGCCTATGGGGCCTATGGGCCTTGCACAATGGAAGCAAAATGAAAAGCGTAAAACCGCCGAATGTTACTCGCCCCATAAGCCCCATAAGCCCCATAAGCCCCATAAGCCCCATAAGCCCCATAAGCCCCATAAGTCCCATAAGTCCCATAAGTCCCATAAGTCCCATAAGTCCCATAAGTCCCATAAGCCCCATAGATCCACAAAAGGCATAGTTGATTTCCTGGCATTAAAAAATGATTTAAGATTGGATAAAATCCGAAAGGATATTATTTTATCATTTTGAACAAACGATCTTTACTGAGGGTTACATGAATTTACTTTTTATCGGCGACATTGTCGGCAAAGGCGGCCGCAAAGCCGTATTGGAAATGGCTCCGGAACTGCGGCGCGAGTTTAATTGCAGTTTCTGCATCGCAAATGCGGAAAATATCGCCGCCGGGGCCGGCTTGGCGGCAAAATGCCTGAAAGAAATAACCGACGTCGTGGACGTTTTCACTACCGGCGACCATGTATGGGACCAGAAACCTTTCGAACAGGAAATCGTCCAGTTTGACAATGTGCTCCGCCCTGCTAATTTCAGCAATCTGCAACCCGGACGGGGCTGGCGGGTTTACCGCAATCCCGGCGGCGGCGAGATTGCTGTTATCAATCTGCTGGGGAAAATTTTTGTGCGCGAAAGCGCTTATTGTCCGTTTGAAACGGCGGAAAAAGTGCTGAAAGAAATTCCGCCGTCAGTCAAGTGCATCATCATTGATTTTCACGCCGAAGCCACCAGCGAGAAAGCCGCGATGGCGCATTTTCTCAACGGCAAGGTGACAGCGGTGCTCGGAACCCATACCCATGTGCAGACCGCCGATGCCAAAGTGCTTCCCGGCGGCACGGCATTTATTTCCGATGTCGGAATGACCGGTGCGGAATGTTCCATCCTGGGCAGAGACGTTCAGGCGGTGGTTGACAAGTTCCGTTCCGGCATGCCGAAGGCACTGCCGGTGGTGGAAACCGGGATCCGGCTGGATGCGGTGGTCGTCTCTTACGATCACCTGACCGGCCGGGCGACTTCAATTAAAAATATCTCCAGGATGTCCACTATTTAGACAAGGCAATGAGGGATCGTCTATGAATAAAATATTACCGCAGATAGATTTCAACCGGGTCGATATCCTGATCAAGCTGGCGCTGGAGGAAGACCTTAACGGAAGAGGCGACACCACCAGCAACGCCGTGATTCCGGAAAATACCATGGCCGCCGCGCTTTTAAACTGCAAGGAAGATTGCGTTTGCGCCGGAATGGCGGTGGCGGAACGGGTGTTTAAGGCGGTTGACCGGTCACTGGTCTGGCAGCCGCTGGCGCAGGACGGGGATTTCTGCAAGGCCGGTGCTCCGCTGGCAAAGATTTCCGGACGGGCGCGTTCGCTGCTGACCGCGGAGCGCACCGCTCTCAATTTCCTGCAACGACTGTGCGGGATTGCCACCACCGCCCGCCGCTATGCGGAGGCGCTGGAAGGCACCAATACCGTGGCGCTGGACACCCGGAAAACCACGCCCGGCTGGCGCAATCTGGAAAAATACGCCGTCGCCGCCGGCGGCGCGTCCAACCACCGCATCGGGCTTTACGACCGGATTATGATTAAGGACAATCATCGCGAACTGGCCGGACTGGAAGGTGAAAAAGGCATTACCCGTTCCGTCCTGCGGGCCAGGGAAAAATACCCGGAACTGGAAATCGAAGTCGAAGCCGATAATCTGGACGAAGTGCGCGAAGCCGCCGAGTCCGGCGCGGAATATATCCTGCTGGACAATATGACTGACGCCCAGATGGCCGAAGCGGTGAAAATCAATGCCGGACGCGCCAAACTCGAAGCCAGCGGCGGAATCACGCTAAAACGGATTCCGCACATCGGCAAAATCGGGGTTGATTTTGTTTCCGCCGGCGCGCTGACCCACTCGGTCAAAGCCGCCGATATTTCAATGGAAATTACCTTAAAGTGATACTAAAACAACAGAATTCAGAATTCAGAATTTAGAATTCAGAATGAAAAACAGAAGAAGAAATTCAGAAGAAAGCGCCAGAGGCGCGAAATCTTAAAAATCAATAAAAGGAGACATTATGATTGCCAGGCTTAAAGGCGTGCTGCTGGAAATTAATCTGACGCAAGTGGTGGTGGATGTTCACGGCGTAGGGTATCTGGTGTCTATTCCCATGAGCACTTACGACCGGCTGCCGCGGGCTGGTTCGGAAGTCATACTGCTGATCAATACCCAGGTGCGCGAAGACGCCATCAACCTTTACGGCTTCGCGACGCCCGAGGAAAAACAGCTTTTCGAGATCCTGCTCGGCGCTACCGGCGTCGGCCCGAAACTGGCGCTGAGCATTCTCAGCAGCCTGCCGGTGTCGTCGTTCTGTGCCGCCGTGGTCAACCGCGATTTAAACGTAATCAAACGCATCAGCGGCATCGGCCCCAAGACCGCCGAACGCCTGATTGTCGAACTGCGCGACAAAATAGGCAAGCTGGCCCCGGCAATCAGCAGCGCCGCCGGCAAAACCATTCCGGATTCTGTATCAGCAGCGGCGGAAGACGCCCTGCTGGCGCTGGAGCAGCTCGGCTTCAAATCGGAAAAAATCCGCAAAGCACTGCACAAAATCGTCGAAGAAATCCCGGAGAAAGAGTGTTCCAGCGAGAACCTCATCCGCAAAGCACTGCAAGCCCTTAACAGTTAAAGGCGAAGCTCCAAGAGAATTCAGAAGGCAGAAGTCGAAATTCGGAATCTATCAAATCCTGAGATTTCTTTACTGTTTATTTTCATTTCTCCTGTCTTATGATTTCCGGCTTTATTCTTTGTCTTCATTTATTCTTTTGAAACTCAATCTTTTTCCTTTGAAAGACTTTTCAAATTCCTGAGAGTTCCTTATTTGCTAAAACTGCGGGAACCGCAGTCAAACGCTGACTACTGAATTCTGGATTTATGCACATATCGCCGGGAATAGCGGACTCAAATTCCATATTTTCGCCGGATTTAGGATGCGGGAAACCCAGATAATAAGCATGAAGCGCCTGGCGTTTCAAGACCAGGCGGTTCCATTCTTCCGGGGTGATAAGGTCATCGGCAATCTTCAGGTAAAGGGTATCGTCCGGCCCGTAAAGTTTGTCTCCCAGCAGCGGGAATCCGAGCGAACAGAGCGTGGCGCGGATCTGGTGCAGCCGGCCGGTTTCCGGGATTGCGCGCACAGTTGAATATCGTCCGTCAAACGCGACCGGTTCAAAAAGCGTAAATGCGGTTTCCGCCGTTTCGGGATCGCCCTTAAAATCGGCTTCCATGACAAATTTACGTTTTTTCATGACCTGGCTGGAAGTATCTTTGACCAGACGGCCTCCGGCTTCAATCCGCTGCTTGAAATTGCCGAAAACCAGCGCGTAATACCTTTTTTTCAACCGCCCGTCCATCAGCATCGCGGAGAGATTTGAAGCTGTGACATTGTCCCTGGCCGCCAGCATCAGGCCGGAAGTCTCGCGATCCAGGCGGTTGACGATAAATACTTTACCGTATTTCCGCGACATATCATACCAGAGCGTGTTGCGGTAGAACGGGCCGGCGGGATGACAGGGCAAATGTCCGCCTTTATTCACGACAAAGAAATATTCATCTTCGTAAATTATCGAATAATCCATGACCACGGCAGGTTCTTCAATTTCCGGGATAAAGGCAACGACGTCACCGGTACGGAGTACGCGCGAACTGCGGACGGCAGAACCGTTGACCAGTATTTTAGCCTCGCGGATTATCGTCTGCCACTGATTTCTGGAACGATAGGTGAATCTGGCGGTAAGCCACAGGTCCAGACGGCGGCCGTCGGCATCGCCTTCAACCACCGCGGAAATATTTCGCTCATCCAGGGGCATAACCAGACTCCGGGGTCCAGGCTAGAAGTTGCGGCCTAACCTTTGCGGTCAAGCAACACGGCTTCTTCGTCGCAGTGTTCTTTTTTGGGACACTTGACGCAGTCGCTCCAGATTTTTTCGGGGAACATATCCATACTGACCCGCTGGAATCCGAGCTTTACAAAGAATTTCGTTTTGTACGTCAGCGCGAAAAGCCGGAAAGAATGTCTTTCGTCTTCAAGTATCCGGATCAACTCTTCAATCAGAGCGCGTCCGATGCCCTGGCCGAAACAATCCGGCTGCACCGCGAGGGAGCGGACTTCAAGCAGGTCATTGCCGAAATCGCGGATCGCGACACAGCCTTTGATTTTTCCATCAGTTTCCGCGACAATAAAGCGGTCAAGATTCTCCTGAATATCTTCCCGCGTTCTGGCCAGAATAACCTGGTCGCGGGCATAGATATCCAGCAACTGCTGAACCTGGTCAACATCTTTCTCTTCCGCCAGGCGGACTGTCAGCTTTTTCTGTTCCAAGGTCACGCCTTTGTCCCTTCCTTTGCCTCTTCCTTAACCTCGGCTTTTTTCTCCGCTTCTTCCGTAAATACGGAGATGACGCGGAACTTCTTATAACGGTCTTCCATAAGCGCTTCCGGAGTCATTTTCCGAAGCTCGTTCAGGTGTTTTTTGAGCGAAGCTTTGAGCAGTTCAGCCGCCTTGACCGGGTCCTTATGGGCGCCGCCAAGCGGTTCGGCAACAATTTCATCGGCAACATTCAGACGTTTTAGGTCGTTCGCCGTCAGGTTAAGCGCTTCCGCGGCTTTTTCGGCATAAGAGCGGTCATTCCACAGGATCGCCGCGCAGCCTTCCGGAGTGATTACCGAATAATAGGAGTTTTCCAGAATCAGGATGCGGTTGCCGACGCCAATGCCGATCGCGCCGCCGCTGCCGCCTTCGCCGATGATAACTGAAATAATCGGAACTTTAAGTCCGAACATTTCGCGCATATTAACGGCGATGGCTTCCCCGATGTGACGTTCTTCCGAAGCTATTCCCGGAAAGGCTCCGGGAGTATCAATAAAGGTTATAATCGGGGCTTTCGCCAGTTCGGCAAGCTGCATCAGGCGCAACGCCTTTCTGTAGCCTTCCGGATGCGGCCAGCCGAAGTTGCGGAACACATTCTCTTTCGTATTGCGCCCCTTCTGGGTGCCGATCACCATTACCGGCTTGCCGTCAAATTTGGCAAATCCGCCGACGATCGCGGCATCATCGCGCATCCGGCGGTCACCGTGAAATTCCATGAAATCACTAAAGATGCAACTGATATAATCAAGCGTATAAGGTCTTTCCGGATGTCTGGCAAGCTGGACACGCTGCCATGGGGTCATTGAATCATAGACGTTCTTCATCGTGTCCGCTAATTTTTTCTTTAATGCGCTCACTTCGTCTCCTAATTCTAGTTTGTTTGTTTTACTTAATTCTATCCATTCTCTCAGTTTCTTTTCTAATTCAATAATAGGCTTCTCAAAATCCAGACTGATTTCCGCCATAATATTTCATCCCTCTCTGTTTAGATTTAATTATATATTTGATTTTTGTTAAAATTTACTCGATAGTTACGGGTGTCAGCCGCGGAATTATCATAAATAATTCTTCGACTTCAGCATTTCTCATCCTTACGCATCCGTTGCTGACGGTCTTGCCGATACTGTCCGGATCGGCTGTTCCGTGAATGCCATACCCCATGAGCCCCTTGTCCGTGCCGCCCTCGGGAGCCAGGCTGAGCCAGCGGGGGCCGAGAACATTCTGCGCGCCGCTATATGGAACAATCCTGCCGTCCGGGGCATACCATATCGGTTCTTTTACCTTTGACCTTACAACAAAAACACCTTCCGGGGTGCGGTTTTCGCGCCCGATCCCGACATGATAAATTTTAAATAATTTGTCTCCGTCATATAAATAGAGCATCAGAGTTTTCTTGGAAATCCGGATGCGCCAGTCGCCTTTATAGATTCTGAATACGCGCCCTTCCCAGATACTGCAGTCAACGCTTTTCATCCGGTTGCTGACCTGAATCAGCTCAATCGAAGTGTTGTGCGCCGAAGCAATATTTTGCAGATAATCAGTGCTTTTGCAGACATAGTTGATCTTTTTCCCCGGAAACGGGATGTCCGTCATCAGCAGTTTGGTATTGGCGGAACTGAGCGTTTCCGCGGCGCGCCGCCATAACGGATTGCTTTCCGGCAGATTTTTCATATCCAGCGCCGACTCCGCCAGTTGTCTGGCCTTGACCGGATCGCCGGCATTCATCGCGGCCTCCGCGTTGACGCAAATTTCAGTGACCGCCTTTTCATCCAGCGGCGGCAGATTTTCCGCAACAGCCGGCTTAACCGCAACCGGCGCGACAATCCCGGCATCAGTTTTCACAACGTTTTTGTTTTCGGAAACGACAGGAGGAACGGGCGCGGACGCCGGTTTAGTCTCAGGTTTAGGCTCGACGGCGGCAACCGGCGCGGCAGGTTTTAACTTGGACGTAACTTTAGCCGGTGCGACAGGAGCAGGCTTGGCGACCGGAGCCGGCTTCTGCGCGGATACCGGAGCGTTCACGGCCTGGTTCTTCTCATTTTGCGCTGGCGCGGCAGGTTTGCTGCTCAGCGATTCACAAGCGTAAAAAACACCGGTAATCAATGCGACCAGCACACAAATCGTAATCGCGGCTTTTACTCCGCCATTTTTCGATTTTTTGCCGCCGCCCGACGCTCCCGGCGCATTATAATTATCATAACTGTATGATATCTTTGTCATTAATCTCCCTGCGGGAAAATCCATTTTTCCCTTTAAAGTCAAACAGATAATCGGGTTTAATATACATTCCTATAAATATTTTTACCAGTCGCTTGTCAAAAAACTTGCAAGCCGCTTAAATAACGCTTTATTAATATCCCGGTAACAGTACGGCAATAATTGATTAACATTATTAAAAGATACGGAGAGCGAGGACTAGTGAAAATGATAAACAACCCTCAGAAAAAAGAGGTTCATCCGTGCCGGAAAGCCTTTGCCAAAGTTGATGATTTCACCAAAGATGAAACCTGGCGCATATTCAGGATAATGGCGGAATTCGTCGAATCTTTCGAAACTATGTCTTCCCAGGGTCCGCTGATTACGGTATTCGGCTCCGCCAGAACCAAACCCGATAACATTTTCTATCAGGAAGCCGAAAAAATGGGTCGGATGCTGGCGGAAAACGGCTATGGCGTCATCACCGGCGGCGGCCCCGGCATTATGGAAGCGGTAAATAAAGGCGCATTTGAAGCGGAAGGCAATTCCATCGGCCTGAATATCGCCCTGCCCTCCGAACAACTGCCGAACAACTACCAGACCGAAAGTCTGTTTTTCCGGTATTTTTTCATCCGCAAAGTGTGTTTCCTGAAATACACGATGGGAGTCATAATTTTCCCTGGCGGCTTTGGCACGCTGGATGAATTCTTTGAAGCCGTCACGCTGGTTCAGACCGAAAAGATCAACCGCATCCCGGCGATCATGGTCGGCAAAAAATATTGGACTCCACTGCTGGAATGGCAAAAAGAAACCATGCTGACCGAAGGCATGATTAATGAAGACGACATCAAGCTGTTCAAACTGGTGGATAACGCACAGGAAGCGATGGACTATCTGCTGGAATGTCATAAGTTCGGAGTCCAGAATACCGTAAAATAAGCTGTTGCGGCATGCGGTGGCGTTTTTTAACCTTTATGATTTTTATGCGATTTTCGCAAATTTATCTTTGAAATTCAGTGTTTTGTGCTATAGAATAACGGTGATTATGAAAAAAACTGATAAAAAAATCCGGATTGAAGTGTGCGTTATCGCACTGTTTTTGGTTTTTGTGCTTATTTTTAGCGTTTTCCGTACTGAGATTGCGGATTGTGCGACATGGATGCTGGCAATGACGCACGAAATATCGCTTTCTACAGTAAAAGAAAGCCAAGCAAAAGCCCAAGTATCTACTCAGCAACTGCCTCCGTCGCAACTTTCGGAACAACAAGCCCCGATAAAAATCTCCGTTTTGACACAAGATTATCCGTCGAAAAATAAATTTGCGGCACGCGTAAATCCGATTGTCAATAAGAAAGCTGATGACGTTTTTGCCAAACCGGTTACAACTAATTTACCGAAAACTGAGATTCCGTCAATTTCCTTTGCTGCCGGCATTCCGGATTGGCTCAGCGCCGGGGGTACTCTTTTTCCGCCGCTGAGAAAATTTGACGGCACGGTGTGGAATGAGGAAAAAACTGAGATAAAAATCTCCACCGACGGTAAAAAACTTTATGCCCTCTTTCGTCTTTATGATAAAAGTCCCAGGGAAGCAATCAGCGGCGATCCCAAAAAACGACCGGGCAGAGGATTATGGGATACTGACAGTATTGAATTTTTTCTCATGAAGAACAGCAAAAGCGAATACTACTGTCAATATATCATCTCTGTGAGCGGCAGCGGGCTGACATTATACAATAAAATCACCGATAAACCGAATGTCGGACAAGCTGCGCCTCAATCCAAGTCGTTTGAACTTCCGCGATTCAGCGCTGAAGAGTTTGATGGCGGATTCGATCTTGAAATTAGAATAGCGTTAAGCAATATTGACGTGGAAACGCTGAACCCTGGGGACAACCTGCTTATGCAGATAGTGAGGAATTACCGGGGGCAGAGTGAAAAAAAATCCGTGATATTACAGCTTTTTCCCGTGCATATATATGGGGACAACAGGCTTGGAGCGAGCAATAATGACAGGCGGGCTTTCCGGGCAATACCGGTCAAGCGCGATATCCTTAAATAAATATTTTGCGTGTAATAAGTTTAACAAATATTGGTTTTCTTGCTTTTTTTTAGAATGAATGCTATTGTTAATCAGTTATAAGAATTATATGAGGAAATGCACCAGGAAAATATGGAAAACATAATTGAGATAAAAAACCTTACCAAATACTACGGCAGTTTATTCTGGAAAAAGAAAAAGCCGTCACTGTTCGAGCTCAATCTTACTATTCCCGAAGGCGCTATCTTTGGTTTTCTGGGGCCGAACGGAGCGGGCAAGACTACGACGATAAAAATATTGATGAACCTGATTAAGCAATCATCCGGCGAAGCGTTGATTCTTGGCTGTCCGCCCGACAATGTTGAGGTGAAAAGATCCATCGGTTTTCTCCCTGACGCCCCTGCTTTCAGCCCGTACCTTTCCGCCGTTGAGTTTCTTAACATCTGCGCCAAGCTGTTCGGAATACCATCTGACATTCGCAAAAAGCGGATAGCGGAAGTATTGGAAAATGTCAGAATGACCAGACACGCGAAATCCAAACTCGGCGGTTTTTCCCGCGGGATGACTCAAAGAATCGGGATCGCCCAGGCAATCCTCAACAATCCCAAGTTATTGATTCTTGATGAACCGCTGGTGGGCCTTGACCCCCACGGACGCCAGGAATTGAAAGATATTATCCTGGACCAGAAAGCCAGAGGCACCAGTGTCTTTTTCTGCAGCCATATTCTGTCGGACGCGGAAAAAATTTGTGACCGGATAGGAATTCTTTGCGAAAGCAAACTGTTGTGCGCCGGACGGTTGGACGAATTGCTCTCGGAAACCGGTTCAAGGCTTCATGTTGATCCAGGCCATGACGATATTGCGAAAGAAATGCTCTCAGCAGCCGCTGAAACCATTAAACGGCCGGACGGCGGCTGGGAACTGTCTTTTCCCAACAACGATGAGACAACCCAAGCGCTTCTGGCAGTTAAAGCAAAGCATGGAAATGCTGTTACAATAACCAGTTCCAGGGAAAGTCTGGAGGATTTTTTCTTCAGAAAGATTGAAACCGCGACAAAATCGAGTTAAATGCAAAGTCGTATTTAACCCCAAATTACAAAAGGAGGAAGACGATGAGAACGATCAATGAGATCATGGCAATTGCCGGTGGAGCATGGCAGCTATTGAGGATGCGCGTAGTTTACGTCCTTATTCTGTGCGTGCTGATTCTGATTGGAAGTGCGTACCGTTATGATGTCCTTTCACTGGGACAGCATAAGGCGCTGATGGTGGATGTATCGCTGATGCTGAATACGCTGGCGGCGATCCTGGTAGCCATCTCTGTCACTTTCGAAATATCCCGCGAACTGCGGGAGGGAGTTGCTTCCACGCTGCTGTCCAAGCCGCTGGGGCGGACCCACTACCTCATAGGCAAACTGGTCGGCATTTCCATTGCCGGCATAGTTATTACCGGACTGATTACAATCGGGTTTTGCATAATTTTCAATACTGCTTTTGAAGATGGCGGAATTGGACAAACTATGTTGCTGGGGCATCTTTTAATCATGGCAAGCGTAATTCCGATGTCCGCGCTGGCAGTCATGTTTTCCGTCCTGGTGCCGGAATCCATTTCCGCGGTGGTCACGGCTATCGTGATCTGGTTCGCGCATTCCACGCCGGCCCTGGATAAAGTCAAAATCCTCTATGGCGGAATTCTTCCCGACCTGAACCTTTTCAACTTAAAAGCCGAAGCGGCGTATAACATTGCCGGAAGCATCAGTTGGATGTATCTGGCGCTGGCGCTGGCGTGGGGAATTATCTATAGCGTGTTCGCTACCTCGCTGGCCAGTCTGGTCTTTGGCTATAGAGATCTGAAATAATAAATAAGGGGAAGAATAAAAAATGAAAAAAACACTTATAGTTCATATTACGGTAATGGTAATAGCTGTGGTGCTGGGCTCAGCCCTGGCATCTTATCTTATGGCGCAACAGTCTGAAATCTCGGTAAACCGCGATAAACTTTCTAAAGCCCCGCTCGGCGGCTTCAATAAGTTTGCTTCGGATGTTCAATGGATGCTGTTTATTAATTATGCCGGCGGAGTTGATTGTGTCGAAAAGGCCGAAGCGGAAGAAATTTACAACCGCTTGAATGACATTCTGTCCAACGATCCTGACCTGGAAATCGCCTATAATATCGGCGGCATGATGATCTCTAACGCCGACCCGGTAAAATCCGCGGACATTTTCATGCGCGGCGCGAATAACCCCAACCTGAAAAGCAGTTGGCAAATTCCGTTCTCCGCGGGCTTTGTGCTTGACCGCTACGTCACTGACCAGCAGGATCCGCAACGGTTGAAAAAGGCCGAGGATATGTTCAGACTGGCAGCATCCCGTGCCGGCGACAGCGCTCCGTACATCACGTCCGCGCTGCTCAAGACAAGGGCGAAAAGAATTGCTCAGAAAGGCAAATGGAACAACATCCCGGTGGTCAATGACGAACATGCTCTCCTTTGCACCTTGTTTGACGAATGGCGCAAAGGCGGCGGCTCGGAAGACGGCATCAATCCGCAGCAATCCCCTGATTCGACGAATATACCTGATATCAAGGCCAGACTGCTCAAGGCGGCACAGGATGCCAAAGCTTCTGATCCGACCAACAAGAGCATTCTTGAAACTCTTGCCAAAGTGATGAAGGTTGTATCGGAAGATCAGCACCTTTGCGGCAACTGCCTTGCTCCTTACGCGGCGGGCGACAAGTTCTGCTCACAGTGCGGCGCAAAAGTAACCCTCTACGCTGTTTGCCCCAAGTGTAATGCTGTGATAAAAGGCAAGTTCTGCTCACAGTGCGGCAACGCCGATAAGGTCAAGTAATAATTGCCGGAGCGCTTAATTTGAATTGTCAGATGCAATCCGGTCGCATAAAAGCCGCACCCTTAATTTTGGGTGCGGTTTTTTTAGCCTATTTCACTTCTAACGTTATTTTGCGGCAGTTTGTGCTTTACCGCGCGGGGACGCAGTCAATCAGCCTCAACGCGATCCTGGATAAGCTTCCCGCCGGAATAAGGGATGAAGTCAGGCAGCGGGTATTGATTGCCGAACTCAAGGATAGATTGCTTGCGGCTTCCACCGAAGGCGAAAAGATTTCGGCGTCTATCGCGCTTGCCGGCGCAATCTCTGATAAAGCACTGCAGGAGAAATACGCTGAGATAATTGATAAATATCCGTCGGCCCCCGAATCGGCTCCGGCATTCATCAATTTTTTAATGGCGCCGAATACCGCGTTGAAGTCCATTTCGATTCCGCGATATCATGAATATCTTAAACGGCTTCATGATCCGGAGCTTTTTTATGCGATTGACGGCGGTTTGAATACATTAAGAAGCAGAAAGGCGACGAATAAACAATTGATGGCTTTCATGCTTCCGCTGCTGGACCTCAAACCGGTATACCGTGAATACCAGCGCCTTTATGTTGATCTGTCTGAAATCGCGTTCCAGGAGGAAAATCAGGAAGTTGAACTGAAAGCAAGGAAGCTTGAAGAAGCTTGCGGCAAACTTTCGTTCTACGATAAAGTTCTCGGCCCTCAACAAGCAGCAAAGAAGACTAAAAAATAATGTTAGAATTATTCGGCGTATTTGAAATTACCGTAAAAAAGATGAAAGAACCGGCGTTTGCGCTGCTGCTGGTTATTGCCGTTTTGATCGGAGCAAGTGTTTCAGAAATGGAACAACTGTCATTCCGCCAGGATAGCGGCGTACTTTTCGGGCTGATCTCCCTGGAACAGGGGGAGCCTTTGCTGACCGGTTTCGTGGTAATTTTCCTGATGACTGCAATCGTCGCAATTTTTTCCGGGGCGACTGATATTCCGAAAGATATTGAATCCAGAATGATTATGCTCGTCCTGACCAAACCGATTACCAGAATCGAATATCTGGTCGGGAAATACCTCGGCATCGTTGCTGTATGCATCTGTTTTTTCCTGACCGGCGCAATTACCGCCACCCTCGTGCATTGGGCAAGGGCCAACGAAATATATCACGTACAACTGTTAATCAGACAATTTTTTATGCTGCTTGCGCTTTTCCCTTTAGTCGCGGTGACCATTATGTTTTCCACCTTCCTGGCCGATATCGGCGCCATGGTTGTCACTGCGGCGTATGTGTTCTTTTCAATGCTCATAAGCGCCATTTCCGTATTCGTTGACATGCTGCCCAAAAGCCTCGAAGTGGTGTCCCTGGTCCATGTCATCGCCTGTTTTTTTCCGAACTTTTTCTACTTCTTCAATTCCTGCAAGGTTTCCGGAATCATCCTGCCCGCATTGATTGCCTACTCTTTTTCCATAACCGCGATTTTTCTGCTGGTGGCGTCATTCCAAATGAACCGCCGGGACATGATTTAATTCCCCCTGCCCTTATATTCTATGCTTCCGTCTGAAATTGATTTGCAGATGGGATATTACTGGGTATATTTTAAACTATACTCTGCACGGCTGAAAATTTAAAAATAGACGAGCAGGATTGTGGATTGGATTTTTTCGATCCGACTGACAGGCGATATGAATATCGCCGGAAGGAGGAACGGGAAAATACGACCGCAAGACGCTCGTCCCGCGTCTGCGGGATTGCGATCTCTTGAGTTTGGATTCGCACTCTTCGAGGCCTTCGATACCCCGGTATCGGCAGCCTCTCAGAATACGAACCAATTCTCAAAATATTCGCAATCTATGTTAAATTTTCAGCCGTGCAGAGTATATTATTAAATGGCGTACAAATTACTCATTTTTCATTGGATTGAGTTTTGGCGTAACCAATGAATTTAAAGCAGGATATGAAAATGACAAAAGGCAAGACCGACAAGACCCCGAGCGCAAAAGACCATCAGGATATCGGACTGGATATCTGGAACCGCAAATACCGCTATCAAGGCGAAGGGCAGACCCCGGCGGACAACAGCTATGCGGACATGTGGCGGCGCGTGGCCCGCGCGGCAGCCGCCGGCGAAGATAAAAAAGCGCTGTGGGAAGATAAATTTTACGCCATGCTGGAGGATTTCCGTTTTCTGCCGGGCGGACGGATTGCCGCGAATGCCGGGACCGCCCGCAAGGAAGTCACGATGTTCAACTGCTATGTGATGGGCAAAATTGACGATTCCATTGAGGGGATTTTCGATACGGTGAAGGACGCGGCGATAACGCAGAAATTCGGCGGCGGCGTGGGCTTTGACTTTTCCACGCTGCGACCGCGCGGCTCGCAAATCATGGGGTGCGACGCCGAGTCGTCGGGCCCGGTCAGTTTCATGCAGGTGCTGGATTCGACCTGCCGGACCATTATGAGCGCCGGACAGCGACGCGGCGCCCAGATGGGGGTGATGCGCTGCGACCATCCCGACATTGAAGAATTCATTGCGGCAAAACGCAACAACGCGGCGATGCAGATGTTCAATCTTTCCGTCGCGATCACCGATAAATTCATCAATGCGGTGAAAAATCACGACGACTGGGAACTGGTCTTCAAAGGCAAAGTCCACAAGACGGTCCATGCGGTGGAACTGTGGGATAAAATCATGCACTCCACCTACGATTTCGCGGAGCCGGGATTCATCCTCATCGACCGCATCAATGAAATGAACAACCTCTATTACTGCGAAGAAATCTGCGCCACCAATCCGTGCGGCGAACAACCCCTGCCCCCGTATGGCGCCTGCCTGCTCGGCTCGGTCAACCTGACCCGTTTTGTGGTAAATCCGTTTACCAAACAGGCGTCGGTGGATTTAAAAAGCATCGCCGAAGTGACTAAAACCGCGGTGCGGTTTCTGGATAATATCATTGACCTCAGCAAATATCCGCTGGAGCGGCAGCGCGCTGAAGCCGTCTCCAAGCGGCGCATGGGCATCGGCGTCACCGGACTGGCGGATCTGCTTATTTTTATGGGCGTCCGCTACGGTTCCGACGAGTCGCTGCAACTGTCGGAGGAAATTATGCGGACCATCACCTGCGCCGCATATGAATCCAGCGTCGAACTGGCACAGGAAAAAGGCGCGTTCCCGCTGTTTGACGCCGTTAAATATCCGGAGAGCAAGTTCATTAAAAACCTGCCGGAAAAATTGCAGCAGTCCATCCGCAAACACGGCTTGCGCAACTCGCATCTGACCTCCGTCGCGCCGACCGGCACGATCAGCCTGCTGGCCGGCAACGTTTCCAGCGGCCTGGAGCCGGTATTCGCTTTCTGGTACACCCGCAAAATCCGCAACACCCATGAAAACGATGTTTCGGAAGTGGAAGTCACCGATTACGCCTATCGCATGTACCGCGAGTTTCTCGGCGCCGACAGCCTGGACGACAGTCAACTGCCGGACTATTTCGTCACCACCGACATGGTCACTCCGCTGGAGCATATCAAAATCCAGAGCGCGCTCCAGCGCTGGGTGGACAGTTCCATTTCAAAAACCGTCAATGTGCGGACGGACTATCCGTTTGAAGATTTCAAGAACATCTATTTAAATGCATATGAGTTGGGGCTGAAAGGCTGCACCACGTTCCGCCCGTCCGAACATATCGCCGGAATCCTGGTCCGGAAAGAGGACAAGAAGTCCAAAGCCGAAACCGCAATCGCGAAAAATGCCATCACGCCCCGTCCCCCCGAACTTGAAGGCACCACTTACAAAATTAAAACGCCGATGTCGCCGGACGCCATCTATGTCACCATCAACGACATTATCCAGGATGACAAGAGCAGACGCCCCTACGAGCTGTTCATCAACACCAAAAACCTCCAGCATTTCAGTTGGATTGTCGCAATGACCCGGTTGATTTCCGCAGTGCTGCGCCACGATCCCAAGCCGTGTTTTCTCGTTGACGAATTGAAGAGCGTTTATGATCCCAACGGCGGTTATTTCGTCGATGGCGGCTACGTGCCGTCCATTGCGGCGGATATCGGTCGCATTATTGAAAAGCACTTGAGCAAAATCGGCATCATGGGTGAAAAAAAGAAAGTCGCCCCGGCGGAAACCTGCAAAGTGGATCCCGCGGCGGCCTCCAGCGGCATGATGATCTGTTCGCAGTGCAAAGAGCGCAGCATGATTTCCCAGGAAAACTGCCTGAAGTGCCTGAGCTGCGGCTACAGCAAATGCAGCTAAAGCCGAATGGACTATATGGACTGGATGGACTGGATGGACAGTCCATTAAGTCAATTTCCCATATTGTTCCGGTTCTGTGTCCGGACATGATATAGCTTTTCCGTGAATCCGCCCTCTTTTTCAAAAGCCTTGGCTAAAGAATTGAGTTGCCGGTCCAGCAAGCTTGACGCCACGCTGATCAAAACAAGCACAGCGTTCGCGGAAATTTCATCATAGCGTCCATCTGGTCCATAGCGTCCATTCTTAACTTGTACTATCCATTGGGCCAGTTCATCGGCGGTGGCGCATTTTTGCGCAACCAGCTATTGGCGCAAAGGCTCGTCTTTTTCCCATAGCAGCAACCCGCGCTGACGCAAATAATCTTCGTAATCCAGTCTAAGTTCTTCGATGCTGGCCCGCGCCACGCTTGTCAGTTTCAACTCGGTCTTTTTAGATGTTCCGGAAGCCTGACTGCCCTCGGCGATATTCTGAACGCCCGAACGGGCGGCTTGCACCATCTGGTCATGAGTCCGACTGCGTTTTTCGATATAACGGTTACAGAAACGCACCGTGACATCATACACCAGTTGTGATATCTGAAAACTTTTTAATTTGCGATAACCGCCATGTGTATAAATCAGCGGACTGGAATTATTGCTCTCATTCATGGTTTTTCCTTCCATCGTATGACCACATTAGATTATTCAGTCCGCCCGGTATAACGCCTCTTTTGTACTATAATACCTTGACCGCTCATTGCAATAAAGATTGCTATAATCAAATGTACTCCCCAATTTGTTGATTCCAAAAATGCGTTTTACAAAGTTAATTGAGCTTGCGTCCATCCTGCCTGTTGACAAAACTACTATATAGTGTCTGAACGAAAACCCCGTTTTTCAAATTTACCGATCATTTTTTTTGCCCAATCCCACTGCCAATATACAACGAAACATCATCTTTTGGCAAAATTATTTTCCTTTT
>TBL_comb47_HYPODRAFT_10001270_pt1 | contig 32906 bp, 34 predicted proteins | sample TroBogypolimnion_40_FD_10682 | JGI IMG/M metagenome (IMG submission 10682)
GAAGATAGTTCAATTTTATTCTAATAATCATCGAATAGGTTTCTAATAACTAATGAATAAGTTTCAAATAATTTGAGAGCCTGTTAGCTGTCCAGTAAATGGGAGAACCAATCAACACTTTAACCTCAGACAGACAATGGTGCGACATGGGTACCACAAGGATAAGGCAATGAATCGAAACTTTCCAGTCAGGATATTTTGGTAATTAGGTAGTTATGTGTGTAATAAATGCGTTAAGCGTTTCGATTAAACTGCCTGAGATGATGACTTTGGTACTGTCAGGTTACCAGTAATTTGATTCTAAAGGAAAGAGTAGAACCTAAAAATGTTGGCCCGGATTTAGATCTCATTATGAAATGTATAATAGAATTTTTGATGTAACACACAGTGCACTATATAAAAACAAGGTTACATAATTCGTCTGCCTTTTATAGGATATACCAAATTCAGCGTCCCGATTCTTCTTTGAACTTATCTTTGGCATTTTGGTTAATAATGAATAGTTGTTGAACGAATTAAGTATATGTGATCAGAAATAGTATTGTTATGACAAAGAATGGCATGAATTCGAAGGTTGACTTTTATTTTAATAAGGCACAAAAGTGGCAGGGGGAATTTGAGAAATTAAGAATGATCGTTCTTGACTGTGGGCTGTCCGAAGAATTGAAGTGGGGCTGTCCTTGTTACACGTTTCAGAAAAGCAATATCGTTTTAATCCATGGATTTAAGGAATATTGTGCGCTTCTGTTTTTCAAAGGTGCCTTGTTACAAGATCCCAATGGTATTTTGATCCAGCAAACGGAGAATGTACAGGCGGGGCGCCAGATCCGGTTCACTGCTATACAGGAAATAGTTAAACAGGAAGTACTCCTTAAAGCCTATGTGCATGAGGCCATTGAAGTTGAAAAAGCTGGTTTGGAGGTAGAATTTAAAAAGCCAGCAGAATTCAAATTGGCCGAAGAATTTCAACATGTTTTAGATGAAATGCCTGAATTGAAAGCAGCTTTCTATGCTTTAACACCAGGGAGACAACGAGCATACCTTCTTCATTTTTCTGAACCCAAACAATCCAAAACAAGGCTGTCAAGGGTTGAAAAATATGTTCCTCAAATTCTTAATGGGAAGGGGTTAAATGATTAGAATGGATCCTGTTAAAATCCAGATCGCTTAAAGGTTTCCCTTCGTGTATTCGCTGAGGATGACCAATCGCAACGATATTAAGTATTCGGAAATATTCAGGGATGTTCAAGGTTTCACGAAGGTAAGTTTCGCTTGTTTTTTCATCGGAATAATTGCGGCCACGTATCTGTACCCAACAGCTTCCAAGTCCAATAGAGTGGGCGGTAAGTTGCAACAGGATGGATGCGATGGAACAGTCTTCGGTCCAGGCAGCCGTCTTGCTTTCATTGGACAGCACAACGACAGCCAGAGATGCGGTATCAAGTGCAGAGGCTCCGGAAGGTCTGCAATGCGAGAGCTTTTCAATCAGAATACGATCATCAATGAAAATAAACTCGCAGGCATTCGAGTTCTTTGAACTTGGCGCGCGCAGGACGGCTTCTTTTAACAATTCCAACAGTTCAGGTTCTACAGCTTGTTCAGTGAATTTGCGGACGCTTCGGCGTGTTCGTAACAGATCGATCATCAAATGTTTGTTTAAATGTATGGTGCAAAGCAAAAAAAAGGATTTCTTTCAGGCAACTATTTGGGGCTATCCTTCATCTGTAACTAAAAGATTTAACATGACAGGAAAAAATGTATTTATGGCTTTGGTAATCCTTGTCATTATTTCATGCAGGAATGAACACCAGCCAGAAGACAGGCCTTACGCAAACCTGATCATAAAAACAGGAACTATTTGCGGTTGGTGTGCTCAGAATGATACGCTAATGATTGCCGGAAATATGGTCAGGTATGTAAATTATGCTCGTTGCAGCATTACGCCGACAGTTGAAAAGAACGGGGAATTATTAGCTGCTGATCTTGATGCTTTAGTATCCAAATTAAACTTTAGCGAATTGAAGAAACTTAATTTAAACAGTTGCAATGTGTGTGTAGACGGTTGTGATGACTGGATATCCTATGTAAACGGATCACAATCGCATTATATCCGATTCAGTAAGGATGATACAAAACTTCAGGCTATCCAGGCATTTGTGGATCAGTTGAATGACCTGAAGAAACAGTATTCAAACGAAAATTAATCTGATTGCGATTCGGCTGGATGAATAACAAGAATATGTTGCAGAAAGACTTTCAAAAGAGGTACGTTCATGGTTGAGGAACGAAAAGCAATATACATGTCAGGTCGGACAAGGTAATAGCCGGAGTTCTTTATCCCCATCATTCTGGAGATTTCTCGATTGTCAGGCTGATTTTTAATCAGCGTTACTGCCAATTGATAATCTTCAGCTATTTCTTTGATTTCGTCAGATAAATCTGGAGCGAAAACTAGAAGATTAAAACGGATAGGATCCAATATCCTATGTGTATTGGTTTTGTTTTCACGGATTAAGAATTCAATATAGGGCAGTCGATCCCCTGGTCTGGGTGAATCTTTTAATAAATCAGGGTCCGAAGAACTTAGGGATAAACTGCTCCTCTTATAGTGAATGACTATCTGTGAAATGGACTTAAAAAACTTTTGACGGAGGCTTCTTTTCTCCATGAGAGGAAACATCACTTTCATGATTATCTTCAATATATGTAAACGGAAGAATTTCACAATCGGGTTAGTACTTGTAACCATTCGGAAGACGATGTCGGCATACTGTGCAAATCCTTTTGATATGCCAGACCGCTCAGTGGAATAGGTGTCCAACAATTCAGGTTTGACCTTGTGATTGATTACAAATGCAAGTTTCCAGGCCAGATTATGTGCATCCTGTAAACCGGTATTCATGCCCTGTGCTCCAACCGGAGAATTGACATGGGCAGCATCACCTATTAGAAAGCAGTTTTGAAGGCGAACGGAATCGGCATACTTCTGATGGGAATGTGCAACTGAAAACCATTCCTGATTCTGAAAAGTAAATGCTAATCCTGTTTGGGATTGAAAATTATCAGCGATATCGCTAAATGCTATATTTCCCTTTTTTCCTTTTTCTGCTGGAATACTGCCGTCAATTCTCCATCTTGATCCCTGAAGGGGGAAAAAACCATTAACTGAAGTTCGGGAAAAGACAAAGCTTATTTCGTTTGTTGCCAGTTCAGTTTGTGCCTTGCAATCAAGGATGAAAATTGGGTTCGGATAAGTTTTACCTGAAAATGGAATATTCAGGAAATTGCGTATTGTACTGTTTGCCCCATCAGCCGCGATTAAATATTTTGACTTTATTGTAAGTTCAGAACTATCGGGTAAAATCACAATTGATGACACTCCATCTGAATCCTGGATAAAACTATTAAACCGGATACTTCTTTCTATCGGGAGTCCACGTTCAGTGATAAAATCCAGCAATAGCTTTTCGGTTTTTGATTGTTCCAGCATAAGCAAAAAAGGAAACTGAGATAGGTTTCCTCCGAGTTCTTTTATGTTTGTACTAATCGTTGTTTTCCCGTTGTATATTACATTGACTTTACCGGCGATGATTCCTTCGGAAATAGCTTTACCGGCAATTCCCATTTGCTCAAAGATCTCAAGACTGCGGGCCTGCACAATCAGTGCACCTGAATTATTGGAAGAAAATTCCTTTTTGTCAATGATTCGAAATGAAACATGATGCATTGCCAGTTGACAGGCCATCATCAGTCCTGCGGGACCTGCACCAACAATCAGAACATCAATTGGATTACCGTTCAATTGTTCCATCCTTTTTAGTTTTTCCAATGATCAGGAACCGAAATAACCATTCTTTGCGAATTGAATAATCCCTGATATCTGCCTTTTTTAGGATACTGATAAGTTCATCGTATTTAAAGGCACGAAGAACAGATACAGGGCCATCGTTTTTAGAGAGACTGGTGCCATTCAACAAGCGGGTAAAAAACCATGCGGAATAATAGGCAAGCCATTGACGTTGCAGATCGTTAATAATAAAACCTGTTCTGACGTATTGCCTGAAATGGATGAATAATTCCAGCAATTCATCATCGCTCAAATGATGACAGAACAAGGAGCAATGAACGATATCGATGGAACCAGTTTCATGAAGATATTCCCGGTAACCTGAAACAACTCCGCTTATTTCAGGATAATCAGAGCAATGGATTTTCAAATAGTCAATTACATCGGGATTCAGGTCTACACCTGTTAATCTTAGTTTATAATTATTCCGTCTTGCCCAAATGGCTATTGCCTTTAATGAATCACCACTGCCGCATCCTAAATCAACCACATGATAGGTTTTGTGATGATCGGTTATTAATTTTTTGATGCCTTTTAAGGTTATGATATGCCCTCCGGTCGTACGGTTAAGAATATCCAGTTCTTTGAGGTTTTTAAATAGTAATTCAGTTGAACTATTGAACTCATCGAGCAATTCCTTTTCGTCGGAACGAACTGTGAATTTATTCTGCATAGGTAAACAAAGAGGTTTCAATACTTAGTCCGGGGCCAAACCCAATGGAGAATATCTTATCTCCGGTCTTGTTCTCAGCTTTCATTATTTCGTTCAGCACAAACAAAATGGTTGGTGACGACATATTTCCATATTCATCCAACACTTTATAAGAGTATCTTAATTCAGCATTATTCAGCATTAACTTCTCTTTTATCGAGTCAAGTATTTTCTTGCCGCCCGGATGGATGGCCCATTTGTCAATGGTTTCGGAGGTGATATTTAATCTTTTGCTTGCTCCTGAAAGGATTTCATCCACATGATCGCCAATGAAATCAGGAATTTTAGCATCGAGTACCATTTCAAAATTTAGCGGAGTGATATTCCAGCTCATTAAATCTTTTCCTTCTGATAAAAGCAGGGAGTAAAAACCGTTGATTGTCATCCCGTGCAAATGGTTCCGTTTAGCCTCAGCATCTGATACAATAGTTACCGCTGCGGCCCCATCACCAAAAATTGTATTGGACAGTAAATTGTCGTTATTATTCTTGGGCTGGAAGTGCAATGTACATAGTTCAACGCAAACAATCATTACTTTGGCATTCTCATCGGTTCGGGATATCATGTCGGCCAGCTTTAAGGCCGGAAAGGCGGCATTACAGCCCATAAAGTTAACGGAGGTATGAAATGTATCATTAGGCAGATTCAAATGCTCCATGATCTCTGTATCGATTCCCGGGGCATATAGTCCTGTACAGGTAACCGTGATCAGGTGTGTTATTCCGAATCCGGCAACTGAGGTATTTAATTTTTCAAGTGAATTCTGAATAGCTTCAATTGCCAGTGAAACTGCATTCTTTTTATAGATATCCAACCTCTGGTCAACTTTTGGGGTAGATAGATTACTTCCAAAGATATTTAGTTCCGTTTTGCTCTTGCCAAAGTCAGACAAAACCGAATAGCGGGTAGTTATTCCGCTTTTGTTGAATAATATATTAAGCTTCCGCGAAGCAGTCGAATCATTATAGGCCTCATCCATAAAATCGTAAATGGCACTTTGTTTTGTACCATAACCCGGGACAGCGGTTCCAATGGAAATTATTTTACTCATCGTTAAAACCAGGTATAATGATTATTTAAAATAAGAATTAGAAAATAGCTATTCATACAGGCTGATGTCAACAGGTTCATTGTCATCGTGTTCTCGAAATTTGCATTCATGGTATCTTTTCGGACTTTGTTGAACCAAACCGACAGTTTAATTATCACAGGGATCATTATTACCAAAAACAAGACAAGATATGCTTGCTGATGCAGCTGATTGAAATAATAAAACATGAAGGTGGCGGCAATTGCAAACAGAATTCCCGAAAATATAAAAGTACCTATATATCCCAGTTTGTAGCTTATGCTGATAACGCCATCCTTTTTGTCGGCTTCGTGCTGATAAATTTGTGTGAGCGGGTATATGCTGCCAATAAACAGGCTTGCAATACTCATGCATAACAGATGATTAAATGTAAAGAACTGTTCAATAATAAAAGAAGTAATCGCAGCTGAAGCCATTAAATAAACGAAAGCACCCTGGAATATAAATACCGTCAGGAAGCCCACCACCGCAAACTTCTTTAATCTCAGATTTCTATAGCTATATGCCCTTGACATCAGCACAAATATCAATACAAACAGTGAAAAGTAAACCGAAATAATCAAACCACACAGGATACCAAGTATGTCAAGAAATAGAGTGGCATAAAACAAATTCTCAGTTACTTTGGGCGGATGTTTTAATCCCCCAATGCTTGTTTCGTCTTTGTCCTGGTAGCTGTTGTACCCATTGCTGGATGGAAAAATAAACAGGTGTAAAATAACAAATGCTAAGATGGTCTTCCCCCAGTTAACGTCATATGCCTGACTTAATGCGAATAAAAATACAGGCATCAGAAAGAATGAGAACGGCAGCCTCAGATGCTTAACTGTATTTTTATCGAACCATGCTATGAGGTAAGGTCTCTCCATTTTTTTATTGTTAAAACAAAATAATGCAGGGATTGTTTTCTTGTCCTGTTAACAGATTCAATTCAACTTCAAGTTGTTCAATTTTATGAAATAACTCACCAGCAATGATTGTGCGGAAGGTCCTTCGTTGAATAGAAGGTCGAGGATACTTAAATCGGGAATGAATCCGAACTTTTCAGAGAATACCTGTGTATAGGGTAGTGGTTCGAACTGGGAGTCACTGGCGTTCAGGTGTGCTTTTGGATTGATCTTTTCCCTGAAATTCAAGCAATCTTCAGGAATTTGTTCGAAGGATACTGTTTGGTTTAGGATCACCCTCAATTCCAGAATTTCAAGAAGGACCTCCAGTATTGATAGATTATAATCGAACAGAAATTCATGTTTCTTCCTGAAGAAGGGTTCCATTTCATCGGCATAATATTCGAAAAAAGGGGAGGAGTTATAAGCTGAGAAGATTGTTCTCCAATGGTTCCGCTGCCATTCTTCGTCATAGGCTATGCGCAGGTCTTTGATTTTGATTTTCGGTCCACGTCCTTTTTCAACTGGAACAATAAGAGAAATAGGACCATTTGCACCCAGAATGACTGTTCTGTTACGGTACGTTTGTTTGATAAAGTGTTCATGTTGCTCCAGATAGATTTCCGGGAAAGATACAAGTTTTGAGAAATACCTGATTGGTGGGAAATAGGCCGTGCTCAGCAGTATCCCGTTTGATTGTGTTGCCATTATTCGTTGAAGAAACCTCCCTGATATTCGCTTCCCATGCTTACCCCTTCTGAATCAACTTTCTCATCCTTGTCAGCGACTATTTCTTCGCTTTTTTCAAGTTCAAGAACTACTTTTTTGAGTTCTTTTTTTAGTTTGATAATTCTTGGAAGCTGCATCATCATAGCCAGTAAAAAACCAAAGATCAGGCCAGACAGCAGTACAACCACCAGCGGAACATCAATAATTTCCCAATGGAAAAATTTGATGTTAATTTGTATTTGGTTCTGGAAAGTAAAAATAGTCAGCAGAACCGCAAGAACTAAAAATACTATGACTTTGCCTGACATGAGCGAACTGGTTTTCTGTTGTAAAAATAACCAAATCCCTGTAAATGAGCAAATGGATTTGATAGTTAACGTGTTGTATTGTTGTTAAATTGTTGTTGATTGTTACGATACTAAGGAAATCTATTTTTTGGTGAAGGAATATAATGTGAACGATTTTCCTTTTTTCATTTCTTCGTTAAAAGCAAAAAGGATAACTTTTACAGTTATCCTTTTTGTCAACTAAAATATTTTGAAAATGATCATTTAGAAAGAGTAGGTTGACTGAGTACTTTCGATTAATGAACAAATGAGAATAAGCGGCTCCAACGGATCTTACTGTAGAATGGCTGGTCTTTATCCAGCGATAGCCAGATGAACACTGCTTTCCCAACGATATGGTCTTCAGGGACAAAACCCCAGTAACGTGAGTCGGCAGAATTGTGGCGGTTATCACCCATCATCCAGTAATAGTCCATTTTAAAGGTATAGCTGCTGGCCACAGCACCATTGATAGATATGACACCATCTTTCACTTTCAGATCATTCGCTTCGTATAAAGAAATGATACGCTGATACAGGGGCAGGTTGTCAATGGTCAGTGTTACGGTTTCTCCCTTCTTTGGAATCTGGAGCGGGCCGAAATTATCAACATTCCATTGGTATTTGCTGCTGAACGGGAAGATTTCAGGACTCCAGTTGCTTGGGGCAACAAGGGTTCTCTGAACGGATTTAACATTCTTCATCGCCTTAATCTTGTCTTCGCTATCCTGTGTTAAAGGAAACAGATATTGGGTGTTTGAATATACATGGCGGTCAGCTTCAGAAATATGCAGCTGCTCGAGTGTGTGTTTATTAATCCCGGTTCCGTCGGTTGTGACGATGTTGTCATATTGCATTCCGGGGAAGTGCTGTTGTTCTTTACCGTTTACAAAAAGCTGTCCGTTTTTCAGCTCAATCACATCACCTGCAATGCCCACGCAGCGTTTGATGTAATTTTCACGTTTATCTACTGGTCGTGAAACAATCTCTCCAAATGTTTCCTTTTCCTTCCACACACGTTCACGGCCATATTGACGAACCAGTGAATAATAGCTTTGATTTTGAACATTTACAGCAACTGTATCACCTTCAGGAAAGTTGAATACAACAACGTCGTTGTTCTTAACCTTCCCAAAACCGGCGATTCGTTTGTAAGGATTTTTAATCCATTCGACATACGACTTTTGAGTTTGTGAAAAAGGCATGGTATGATGAACAAATGGAAATGATAAAGGTGTATTCGGCAGTTTTGGACCATATGCAGTTTTGCTTACGAACAAATAATCGCCGATAAGCATTGTCTTTTCCATTGAGGAGGTTGGAATAGTATAAGCTTCAATGAAAAACATACGGATAAATGTGGCAGCAATTACGGCAAATATAATAGCGTCAACCCATTCAACGACTTTGGTTTGTTTACCATCAGGAGTGTTTTTCTTTTTCCAGAAAGCCCAATGCACTTTTTTCGTGATATACATGTCGAAGATCACAACCAGACCAATCAACCACAAATAGCTTTCGAGCCATATGACCCACAACAAATAAAGCAGACCGACAACGGCAAACTTGAACCATTTATTTGAAAGTACTTCTTTCATTTTATTGAGTGTTTAAAGATTTAACAAATCATACATTGATAAAATTCCTTTTTTTCCAAAGCTGTATTCAGCGGCCAGAACTGCTCCAAAGGCCAGACCTTTACGGCTTTTGGCACAATGGGTGATTTCGATATAGTCGACTTCCGAATCGTATTTGATGATGTGTGTCCCGGGTACCTGACCTTCACGCTCTGAAATGATTCCAAGTTCATCAGCCTTGCCGGTCGAATGATTGACCCAGATTTTTTTCTCCGGGATATTCTCCAGAATACCTTCAGCCAAAGTTATTGCTGTGCCACTTGGAGCATCCAGTTTCTGAGTATGATGAATTTCTTTCAGTTCAATGCTGTATTCACTATGACCTGACATAAGCTCAGCTAGTTTTTTATTCAGGGCAAAGAATATATTAACACCTAAGCTGTAATTGGATGTATAAAAAAATGTTCCGTTCATAATATTGCAAAGCTGATGAACTTCGGACAGATGTTCGAGCCATCCGGTCGTCCCACTGATTACTGGTATGCCGGCTTCGAAGCATAGTTTGTAATTAGCTGTAGCTGAAGCAGGTGTTGTAAATTCAATGGCAACATCAGCCTTCTGTAAGTTTGTCAGTGTAAGATCTTCAGGATTAGTTATATCAATTTTTAATACTATTTCGTGTCCCCGGTCAAGAGCGATATTTTCGATCTCTTTTCCCATCTTTCCGTAACCGATTAATGCAATCTTCATTCGTAAATAATTGAGATGAAATAAAATAAGTCAGTGAGCGATGATATTTCCAGATATGTATTGACAAAATGGATTTCATTACTCAATCGTGAACTTTCAAAGGTTAAATGTTCTTAATTTTTGGTCTGCAAAGATATAAAATCAAGGTTAATAAAGTATTCCCGTCCCAAGTAATCTCTGTTTAATACAAACAGATCAATTTCTTATTAAGCTTTTGCTTCATACAACCTTTTGCCTGAGCCTTTTTCTACGTACATTCGTATTTATTAAATTTACGCCACAATGTATAAAAATCTGATTCCAAGGGTTGCTGCCATTCACGATTTAAGTGGTTTTGGACGCTCGTCGCTCACTGTCATCATTCCAATACTGGCGACTATGGGGGTAGAGGTTTGTCCTTTACCAACAGCAGTTTTATCTACGCACAGTGCCTTTCCTGACTTTCATTTTCGTGATTTAACCGATGATCTGACCCCGATGATCGATCACTGGAAAAGACTATCCCTGCGGTTTGATGCAATTTATTCGGGATATATGGGCTCGGTTAAACAAATTGATATTGTTCGCGGTTTCATTCGTGACTTTCAGCACAGCGATCAACTCATTATAGTTGATCCAGTCCTGGGAGATAATGGCAAACTATACAAATCCTTTTCTTCGGAAATGGTTGAAAAAATGAAGGAACTGGTATGCGATGCCAATGTGATTACACCGAACTTAACCGAAGCCGCCTTGTTACTTGATGAGCCGTATACTGAAAATATATTGGAAGTTACACTGAAAGACTGGGCATTGCGATTGTCGGCTTTTGGACCACAAACTGTAATTATTACGAGTGCGCCTGTCCTTGATAAACGTGGAAAAACCTCTGTAGTTGCCTATAACAGCACAGATAACCGCTACTGGAAGGTAGTCTGTGATTATCTTCCGGCCAGTTATCCGGGAACGGGAGATGCCTTTGCAAGTGTGATAACAGGATCATTGATTCAGGGAGATAGTTTACCAATTGCCATCGACCGTGCAGTTCAGTTTATTTCGATTGCCGTACGTGCTTCTTTTGGATATAATTATCAGCCGTCGGAAGGTATATTACTTGAAAAAGTATTGTCGTCGCTCAATGCACCGGTTCAGTTAAGCAGTTATCAATTACTGGATTAATACTGATGGGCCCAATCCTGTTTATAAAAAAAGATGAATGAGCCTGTTTGGCAGATATAAATAGAAAGTGTTAAAAAGATAGATGATCATGAATAATCATACCTTGAAGCTTGTCGCGACTGATCTGGATGGGACATTCTTAAAGAATGACAAGTCGATTTCGAAAGAGAACCTTGAGATACTTAATTCTCTTGGAGAAAAAGGAATCATACGGGTCGTGGCAACGGGTCGTAATCTTAAGAAAACGATGGAAGTGATTTCGGCAGAAGTGCCGTTCGATTATATCGTTTTTTCATCAGGAGCAGGTGTTTACGATTGTCTGCAAAAGAAACTGATCTATCATCAGAATCTTAACCAACAGGTCGTTCAGCAACTTGCTGATTATCTTGTAGGGCTTGATATGAATTTTCACCTGTTCAAACCTGTCCCGGAGAATTACAATTGTTGGTTTCATAGGGGAAGTATTGCCTGTTCTGAATTTGAGAGATACTTCGACTTTCATTTATCACATTCTGAACCGATGCCATTGGACCATAAACTAGGGTCTGAAGCTTGTCAGTTTCTGGTTGTTTTCCCTGATCATCTGAAGAATTTTATTGCGTTTAAAGATGAAATTGAATATCAGTTTCCAGAGGTTAAAGTAGTGCGTACAAGTTCTCCGTTAGATACCGGATTCATCTGGATGGAGATATTTCATCAATCAGTATCAAAAGGCAACGGTGTAAAGTTTGTCTGTGATGCATTAAAAATAGATCCTGCGCATACGCTGGGCATTGGCAATGATTATAATGATCTCGATTTGCTTGAATTCACCAATTACTCCTATTTGGTAGAAAATGGCCCTCATGAACTAAAGGAACGGTTTTTGTATGCTTTATCGAATGAGGAAAGTGCATTTGCCAGGGCGGTTGAAAAGTATTTGTAGGCAATAGGATGAATGTGAGATTTCCCAAAAGCGTACTTATTATCATTAACAATATTGAAAGTATTTAATAATGAAAAAATTACTGATACTATTTTGGGTTCTGTCCGTAACCATTTGCGTTGGTCAGGCACCTATAAGTCTGAACGATCCGGTACCGAGCGACCCGAAGGTATCCAAAGGTGTATTGCCAAATGGGATGACCTATTATGTGAGGTCGAACAGTACCCCAAAAAACAGGGCTGACCTCTATTTGGTAGTCAAAGCAGGATCGGTCGATGAAGATGATAATCAGCTTGGCTTAGCCCATTTCTGTGAACATATGGCCTTCAACGGAACAAAGAACTTTCCAAAACATGAACTGATCAATTACCTGGAATCGTTAGGGATGGAATTTGGCCCTGAGATCAATGCATATACAGGGTTTGATGAAACAGTATACATGATAAAGGTTCCTCTCGATAGTATCCAATTTATGAATAAAGGATTGCAGGTTCTGCATGACTGGGCCTGTCAGGTGACTGATGCAGACGATGAAATTGAAAAGGAACGTGGTGTTATTCATGAGGAATGGCGGGGCGGTCGTGGAGCTGAAGAACGTATGATGCAGAAATGGTGGCCTGTGTTTTTTCATCAGTCCAAATATGCTGACCGACTCCCAATCGGTAAGATGGAAGTAGTCGACCATTGTGCTCCTGAATTGTTGCGTAAGTTTCGTAAAGATTGGTACCGGCCTGATCTGGAGGCAGTCATTGTTGTGGGAGATTTCGACCAACAGACCATGATAAAGCACGTGACTGAAATGTTCGCAAAAATTCCTGTTGTGAAAAATCCAAGGGACAAACAAACTTTCGATATTCCTGATCACCAGGAAACATTGGTTTCGATTGTAAGCGACAAGGAAGCTCAATATGCAGTGGCCCAGGTTTATTACAAGCATCCGCTTAAAAAATCAAAAACCTTAGGCGATTATCGTAAGGGCCTTGTTGAAGGTCTGTATAATGCCTTGATCAATAACCGGCTGGCTGAGTTGACGCAAAAAGAAAATCCACCTTTCTTAATGGCAAATTCGGGATACGGTTCATTATTTGGTCCCAAAAGTGTTTATAGTTCGGTCGCCGTTTGTCCAAATGGCAAGATAGAAGTTGGACTAAAAGCTGTGCTTACAGAAAATGAACGTGTATCGAAATTCGGCTTCACACAGAGCGAACTTGAACGGCAGAAAACAACCATGCTGACATCAATCGAAATTGCCTTCAAAGAAAGGGAACAGCAAAAGTCGAATGATTTTGCTGAGGAATACAAGCGTAATTTCCTGACGACTGAAGAACCGTTCCCTGGAATTGAAAATGAATATAAATACTACAAGGCATTTATACCGGGTATAAATCTGGAAGAAGTCAATGCATTAGCTCAGAAATGGATTACTAAGGATAATCGGGTCGTTATTCTTACCGCTCCTGAAGTGGAAGGAGTCTCAATTCCCAGGGAAGCAGACATTCGGAAATACCTCGAAGATGTTGAGCATACACCGGTTGAACCCTATGACGATAAGGTGATGAATAAACCTTTGATCCAGGTTGAGCCTGTTGCAGGTTCAATTACTTCAATCCGAAAAATCGAACCTGTTGATGCTGAAGAATGGACACTATCCAATGGTGCTAAAGTGATTGTTAAGTCTACCGACTTTAAGGATGATGAAATACTATTTTCGGCTTATAGCCTTGGTGGAATTTCGTTATATGACCAAAAGGATGATGTTTCGGCAGATCTGGCACCTGCAATTCTTGGTTTAAGTGGTCTGGGAGATTTTGATGAAGTTTCACTCGAAAAATTCCTGTCAGGGAAGGCTGTATCTCTTAGTCCGACTATCAGCGATTTGCGGGAGGGATTTAATGGATCTTCCTCGGTTAAGGATGCCGAAAGCCTGTTCCAATTAATTTACATGTATTTTGTTGATCAACGCACAGATCAATCAGCATTTAATTCATTTATGACACGGACTGCAGGTATTTTGGAGAACAAAAAGACTTCGCCGGAAGCTGCTTTTCAGGATACATTACTGGTTGTTTCTTCCAGTTACAGCCCCCGTAAGCGACCAATGACAGCCGAAATGCTGAAGGAAGCAGACTTAAAAAGGATAACTGAAATAAATCATGAACGCTTCAGCGATGCCAGCGACTTTAAGTTTTTCTTTGTCGGGAAGATAGATAAAGACGCATTGAAACAATTGGTTGTTAAGTACCTTGCATCGATTCCATCCACCTATAAAAATGAACATTGGAAAGATCCAGGCATCAGGGAACCTTCAGGAATCATTGACAAAACAGTGTTTAAGGGTCAGGATGCCAAAAGCATGCAATACCTGGTCTTTCATGGCGATTTTGAATATAACCGAAGAAATCTACTGCTCATCAATGCAGTCGGCAAAATTCTAACTACCCGCCTGCTTGAAATTATCAGGGAAGATAAAAGCAGTGTTTATTCCATTGATGCGAGTCCATCGGTAGAGAAATATCCGGTTCCCAAATATGATATGATTATTGATTATGGAGCCGATCCTGCAAAACTATCAGAATTAAAGGAAGCCGTTTTCGCCCAGATAAAAGATATTGCATCAAACGGACCAACTTTAGCAGATTTGCAGAAGGCCAAAGAGAAGTTGCTGCGAGAACGGGAAACAAATCTGCGGGAAAATGGCTATTGGCTGAGCATACTCAGCAATACTTATTTTAACAGTGATGGTGATTTTAGCCAGTTTGCCAATTATGAATCCATCGTAAATTCATTTACCATAGATGATATAAAATCTGCAGTAAAGAAATGGTTCGATTTTGATAATTATTATGGAGTTGCATTAAAACCTGAAGTAGTAAAGAAATAAAACAATTTCAATCTTTCAGTGGTAATTCGTGTTCAGTTCCTTAAAAGTTTCTCAGCGATAACCAATTGTTCTGGTTTTCCAAGATCCATCCAAAGCTCTGATTGATCAACGTATCCAATGATAGAATGATTAATGGCAAGACGCAGATAGGGGTCGATGATCGGGAATTTGCCTTCTTCGGTAATCAGATCAAGCAATTCAGGCTGGATAAGCTGAATTCCGCTAAAAGCCAGCGGTTGAGTATCAGAAAATGATTCCTTCCGGCTGATTCGGATTTCTCCTGTACTGAAATTTTTCCATCCTGCAAGATGCAAGTTTGTATCAAACATCAAATAGCGACTCGTTTCTCTTGAACGGACAACCAATGTAGCCAAAGCTTTATGCTTTTGATGATATTCAAGAAGTGCATTCAAATCCAGGTTACTGATTACATCCACATTATAGATCAAAATCGGTTCATTTCCCTTCAGAAATTCGCCGGCCTTTTTGAGTCCACCACCTGTATCCAGCAATTGACCCCTTTCGTCCGAAATATGAATGTTTATACCGAAGAAATTATTTTCTGTCAGGAAAGCAATAACCTGTTCGGCAAAGTGAAAAACATTAATGGTAATATCTGTTATCCCAAAGGATTTCAGATGTTCAATTGCGCTTTGGAGCAGTGGTTTTCCTCCCAGGTTTACCAAAGCCTTGGGTTTGTCCAGTGTTTGGACCTTAAGGCGAGTGCCCATTCCGGCAGCAAAAAGAAGTGCTTTCACAGATACAGTCTTGAATTTCCTCAAAAATAGGAAAAGAAAAAGGAAATAGGAAAAAGGAATAAGAAAGAAGTAAGGATCATTCCTCATTGCTTATACCTCTTTCATTATTCTCTTTCCTTTTCCTGAAATTATATTTTCTGTTTAAACTATTTGATTCAACATCAGTCTATGAAGCAGAAACAGTTTTATTCACTTTTTAAAATAATCAAATGAAAAAATTAGGTGTATTGTTGGTAGTTCTTCTGTTTGCTACAGGAATTACATTTGGACAGGAACGTGGTGGTGGTGATCGTCCATCAAAAGCTATGGGACCGGGTAACAAAGGTGGCCGTACAATGATGACGCCCGAACAAAGACTTGAGAAACAGACCAAAAGCCTGGTTGATGAACTTAAATTAAACAAAGATCAGGAAGCTAAGGTGCTAGCCATCAATAAGAAGTACATGGACAAGCAGACATTCGATTTTTCGAAGATGCGTGATGCCACTGCTGATGAGCGCACTAAGATGATGGAATCCATACAAAAGGTGCAGGTAGAAAAAGACAAAGAAATTAAAGCTGTTTTAACTGCATCACAGATAAAGCTTTACGATGATATGCTGAAGAAAAGAGAAGAAATGAGAAAAAATTTCCAGGGCCGCATGGGAGGACAAGGTGGTCAGGGTCAATGATATGGTTTATGTTGGTTTAACAGAAGAGGGACTAAAGTCCCTCTTCCTATTTAGATAAATCATTCTTTAGTGCAATCATTTTTATAGCAGTAACTGCAGCTTCATCACCCTTGTTTCCAAGTTTTCCTCCGGCTCTGTCAATTGCCTGTTGTTGATTGTCTGTAGTAAGCAATCCGAAAATAAAAGGTTTATTATACTTCATGTTCAGATTGGTTATGCCCTGCGTAACTCCACTGCATATAAAATCGAAATGTCTGGTTTCGCCCTGGATGACACATCCTAAAATAATTATTGCATCGACATTTACATATTCAGCCAGGTATTGGGCCCCGAGTGTTAGTTCAAAACTTCCAGGAACATGTTTCAAGAAAATGTTTTCTTCTTTGGCTCCGTGCAACTTTAAGGTATCAACAGCACCCCTGGCCAATGCGCCTGTAATCTCATAATTCCATTCGGCAACTACAATTCCGAAACTCATTCCGGCAGCAGATGGAACAGTGTTTAAATCATATTCTGATAAATTTTTCGTAGCCATTATTTGAATTTTAAACATTGCAAAAATAAAAAATCCCCTGCAATGAGGGGACTTTTTATCGTATTTTCAGTTATAATATCTGACTTAAAACTTATAAGTTGCCTTAGCCATTCATTTTAGATTTTGCACGGGCAATGTATTTATCAATGCTTCTTCCTTCAGTACTATCAGGAAATTTCTGCTTGATTGTTTCGTAAAGTTTTAAGGCATCATCGCTTTTATTTGAGCTTTCGAGTAACTCACCGGCTTTTAAAAGATAGATTGGTGTTGTGAGCTGATTATCGTTCATTTTATAAGCCTTGGTATATAATTCAAGGGCTAATTCAGTTTTTCCCAACTCCAGTTGAGCATCACCCTGAGCACCAATTGAAATAGGACCTAAAAGCACATCATTGGTACTGAATTTTTTCAGATGGTTAATGGCCTTATCAAACTGACCCATGTGTAAATAAGATATTCCGGCATAATAGTTTGCCAGTTTGCCAGCTTTGGTTGATCCGAAATCGGAAATGATATCCAGGAATCCTGGATTGCTGCCGTCTCCGTTGAGTGCCAGGTTAAATGAATCTTTTTCAAAATAGTTTTGAGCCCTAAACATTTGTTCCTGAGCCTCTTTTTGATGCGGATCAAAGTAAAACCTGTTTAAACCAAGATAACCTGCAACTACAATCACAATTGCACCAATCACTATTGAAATCAGTTTCTGATTGGATTCTAGAAATTGTTCTGTCCTGGTTAACGCACTTTCTACTTCTTTTAGGTTATCTACCTGAGTGTTTTTTTTGTTTTTTGCCATCTTGTATAGTATAGTTCGAAAATCGAGAGGCAAAAATATATTATTTTCAAAAATAAACGACTGTATTTTGAGATAAAAATGAATATTAATCAACACATTGATGTTATTATCCTGAACTGAGAGCTTTTTATAACAATTCCCAACAGGAAATTTGTAGTTTTGTTTCAATAAACAGGTTCAGAATATGTATATCCACGAATTATCGATCATTAATTTTAAAAACTTTGAACATGTTGAATTTAAGTTTTCTGATGGCTTAAACTGTTTTATTGGTAACAATGGTGCAGGCAAAACGAATCTGATGGATGCCATCTATTATCTTTCGTTTTGTAAAAGTTTCCTGAATTCGGTAGACGCTCAAAACATCAGGTTTGATCAGGAATTTTTCATGATTCAGGGCAAATATTTACGGCTGGATTCTGACGAAACCGTCTATTGCGGACTGAAACGAAACCAGAAAAAAATATTTAAACGTAATCAGAAAGAATACAAGAAACTGTCTGAACATATCGGATTGATTCCTTTAATTGTTATTACACCGTCGGATACCAACCTGATCTCTGGTGGAAGCGAGGACCGACGACGTTTTGTCGATTCGGTGATCTCGCAGTTTGATGCTGTCTATCTCGAAAACCTGATCCGTTATAACCGTGCACTTCTGCAAAGGAATAACCTGTTGAAACAGTTTGCAGGACGAAATACCTTTCAACAGGAATCACTTGAAGTGTGGGATGATCAGTTGGTGAAATACGGTGAGCAAATTCATTCTGTACGGATGACTTTTATTGAAAAGCTTCAACCCATTTTTCAAAAATATTATCAGCTGATTTCAGGAGGGAAGGAAACAGTCGGATTAAAACTTCAGTCAGAGCTTACTGAACATCCTTTTGAGCAGTTATTAAAGGAATCTGTTGGTAAGGACCGGATGTTTCAATACACTACAACCGGAATCCATAAAGAAGATTTTGAATTTGAACTGGCTGGTAATCCAATTCGCAAATTTGGTTCTCAGGGTCAGAAAAAGACTTATCTTGTAGCCCTCAAACTGGCTCAATTTGATTTTATGAAAGAGATATCGGGGCTTACACCCATATTACTACTTGATGATATTTTCGATAAACTGGATAAAAGCAGGGTTGAACAAATCGTAAAATTAGTGTCAGATGATCATTTTGGACAAATCTTTATTACTGACACCAACCGGGAACATCTGGACCATATCATTGAAGGTCTGGAAACTGAATCACGAATATTTACAATTAACGAAGGAACTGTAATTGATTGACAGAAGATGAGAAAAAGTAATACCCAAAGTATAAGTAGTGTGTTGAAGAGCTATGTACGTGAGAATAACCTGGAACGAAAGCTCAATGAACTAGATCTGATTAAATCGTGGGAAGAGGTCATGGGCAAAACAGTGGCACGTTATACCGGTAATTTATATATTCAAAACAGTACCTTGTTTGTTGAAACAACCTCACCGGTAGTACGTAACGAACTATTGATGATGAAGGAAGAAATTCGGGTTCGACTTAATGAAATTGTTGGAGAAGAGTTAATTAAGACAATCATTTTCAGGTAGGAAATGATTAATAGCCACAGGAAACAGGAAATAGGAAAAAGAATTTAGGTACGGAACATTCCACTTTTCTTTTTCCGTATTCCTAATTTCTTTTTCCTCATTCCTGTTAGTATCGTTCCATCTTTGAAAAGAAGAAATCGCTTTCGATGATTGCATTCTCATCGCTGTCCGATCCATGAACAGCATTGTGCGACATAGATTCGGCATAAAGTTTCCGAATGGTCCCCTGTTCTGCTTTGGCAGGATCGGTTGCTCCGATCAGATGCCTGAAATCGGAAACTGCATTGTCTTTTTCGAGGATGGCAGCAATAATAGGACCTGAACTCATAAAAGATGTTAAATCTTCAAAAAAAGATTTTCCTTCGTGGACAGCGTAAAAAACCATTGCCTGGGACTTGGTTAAGTGTGTGAATTTCATAGCTTTTATCCTGAATCCGGCTTCATTGATCATGTGTAGTATAGGTCCGATATAGTTATTCTTGACCGCTATAGGTTTAATCATAGTAAAAGTTTGATTTCCTGACATATAGTTTAGTTTTTAATTGAATATTTCATGAACTCAAGTTAGTGAAAATTAACTAAGTCATCTCATCTCCATCGGCTTTATTTTTATATTTGTACCTTATTTTAAAATTGTATAATTGGAAAGAGTTGATATTGAATTAATTAAATGTTTTGAACAACTGATTAAAAACAGTTTCAGGTCAATTGTTTTGATCCCTCATATGAATCCTGACGGAGATGCAATGGGTTCTGTACTTGGTTTATGGCGCGTTCTGAAGAATGCGGGCTATCAGGTGAAGATTGTTAGTCCGACCAAATATCCGGAATTTTATCATTGGATGGATGGCCATGACGAAGTAATTATTTATAGCCATCACCCGAAACAATCTGCTAAAGCTATAGCTGAATCAGATTTGTTGATTTGTATGGATTTTAATCAGTTATCCCGCTTAGGTGACATGAAATCGTTGGTCGAGAGCTATGAAGGGAAAAAGATTTTGATTGATCATCATCCCTATCCCGGGAACTTTACTGATCTCGTAATTTCTGAAATCACATACAGTTCAACGGCTGAATTGATATTCTCGGTACTTCAGTCAACTGATTTTGTAAAGTATATTGACAGGGATGCTGCAACCTCACTTTTTACAGGAATAATGACTGATACCGGTTCGTTCGACTTCAATGTTTCCAATCCGAATACTTTCGAAGTGGTTGCCCAGTTAACCCGGATGGGCATTGATCAGTTGGATATTCATTCGAAAGTGTATGATAATTATTCGGTTGACCGGATGAGGCTTATGGGCTTTTGCCTGAGTAACCGGATGACGATATATCCAGAGTACCACTCAGCTTCAATTTACATTACACTTGAAGATCAGAAGGCTTTCAACTTTAAGACGGGCGACAATGAGGGATTTGTCAATATGCCATTGTCAATCAAAGGAATTGCTTTTTGTGCCTTGTTTACGGAGAAGGAAAAATACATTAAGGCCTCGTTCAGATCCAAAGGTGAATTTGCTGTCAATGAGGTGTCTGAAAAATATTTTAATGGAGGCGGTCATCGCAACGCAGCCGGAGGAGAGCTTTATGCATCTTTAGCTGAAACACTGGCTCAGTTCGAAAGGATATTGCCGGAATTTCAAGATCGAATTAAACAATCAATAAAATAATCAGCAATGAAAAAATGGAATAAGATTTTTAATTTTTGCCTTTGCGCTATGTTTGTTTCAGTTTTAGCTACTTCATGTTTAAAATCCACGGATCCTTATGCTTCTTATACTCCTGCGCGAGAAGCGTCCCTGATTAAAACATGGCTCGATGCAGAGGTAGCAGCCAAAATGAATATCGATACCACTTCAACTGGTCTTTTTTACATCAGGGCTAAAGTGGGTACCGGTCCTACTGTAAAAGACGGTGATACCGTTAAGGTGATCTATACAGGTAAGTATACGGATGGATATGTTTTTGATACTTCAGTTGGCAAGGGTGATGGTACTTTCACATTTGTTGTGAATGTTAAAAATCCTACCGTGATTCAGGGTTGGGAAGAATGCATTCAGGTTTTGAATAAGGGGGCGAGCGCTACTTTCCTGATTCCTTCAGCTAAGGCATACGGTTCAACCGGATATTCATCAATTCCGCCTAACGAACCGTTAATTTTTGTTATCGAAGTGGTTAGTATTAAATAGTTGGTCATTATAATTCGTACTTTTGCAAAAAAAAATAATAATTTATGAAACAATTTCTGTATATTCTTGGTGTGGCTGCATTGCTTACCGTAATTTATACTTCGTGTAAATCAACTTCTCTCGATACAATGCGTGCCGACGAACTTGTTGCCCTTGACAAGTATGTTAAGGCTAACAATTTGACTGCAAACAAAGATGTTTCAGGAATTTATTTTAAAACCACTATTCCAAGTACTGATACTACTATGATTAGATCGGGTTTTAAAGTCATGTGTTATTTTAAAATCACCTTGATTGACGGGACGGTTGTTTTTACAACAGAAGACAGCGCCGGCCGCAACTACGAGGAATTTGCCTTTTATGTGGATATAAGCAACACAGTGGTAAATTTGCAGTATGTTCAGCAAATCGCAGGACTTCACAAAGGTATGAAATTGATGCATGTAGGTGAAACAGCTTTTATGATTATTCCTTCTGAACTTGCATTTAAGGCAGTTGATAATTCTTCTTTTGGAGTTCCGCGCTTTTCAACCTTACTTGCAACCGTTTATGCAAAAAGAGCATATTCGCCTGCGCAGCAAGAATAAACTGAAATTCAGAATCTTTTAATCCCGCGATGCTCATGTGGCTTTCGCGGGTTTTTTTGTTAGTTGCCTATCCTTTTAAAATAGGAATTATGTATTTTATCGGTTTCTCTTTTTACTTTTACCTTGTGAATGAATAAATCTGAACTTCTTAAGAAACTTCTACCTGGATTCATCCCGTTGTTTGTATTTATTTCAATCGACGGGATATGGGGTACCCGTGCAGGTCTGGTTGCCGCCCTGGTCATTGGTATTGGAGAAATGGGCTGGATCAGGATTCGCGAAAAACGATTTGATCTGTTCGTTTTGTTTGACACAGGTTTACTTGTGGTTCTGGGTTCTGTTTCTATCTGGCTCGATAATGACATCTTCTTTAAACTAAAACCAGGCCTGGTTGAACTCATTCTTTGTGCAGTATTAGCTGTTTCTGCCTTTTCAAAACTGAATATTATCGGTTTGATGACTCAACGATATATGAAAGATCTGCAACTAGATGATCAGCAAATCGCCCAGTTCAGAAAGACCTTAAAACTGATGCTATTTGTGTTCCTGGCACATACCATCCTGGTGTTTTATGCCGCTTTTTATTTATCTGATGCTGCCTGGGCCTTCATTAGCGGAGGATTGTTCTATCTGTTATTTGGGGTCGTTTTTGCTTTTGAATTCATTAAGCAGAGACTGAATTTTAAGAAACAGGTTATTGTAGAAGAAGAATGGCTGCCAATTGTGAATGAACAGGGCGGTATAATTGGCAAAGCTCCGCGTTCAGTCTGTCACACGGGCGAAAAACTATTGCATCCTGTTGTTCACTTGCATGTTTTTAACAATCAGAAGCAAGTCTATTTGCAGAAGAGACCCATGAATAAACTGGTTCAGCCTGGCAAGTGGGATACTGCTGTTGGTGGGCATATATCGACAGGAGAAACGCTTGAAAGTGCCCTTAAACGTGAAGCCTGGGAGGAGATTGGACTCCATGATTTCTCAGCACGGTTAGTGAAAACATATCGATGGGACAGTCCCATTGAATCTGAACTGGTATACGTATTTGTGAGCCATGATTTTAAATCAATTCATCTGCATTCTGAAGAAGTGGTTGAAGGCCGCTTCTGGACTTTAAAGCAAATTGATACTAACCTCGGGATCGACATCTTTACCCCGAATTTTGAGTATGAATATCAAATGCTGAAGAAGGAAATATTTTAATACAGTAATGCTTTATGCTCTAATAATAAGAATAGACGGAGTTTTATTGAGCCAGAAAGTTCGTGAATCAACAAGTTTTTTCCATCCGTCTGCAGATATTAACATTAATTGAAATTGTTGAATATATTCTTCATCAATTATTTTTTCGTTGTTCAGGGTAATATGGTTTGGTAGTTCCTGTTCTATAGCTCTGATCGCTTCCTTTATTTCAGTATGGTTTCTGATCAGCCCAATTGGATCATCAACTGTAATTTGTGCTTCCGAATTTTTTATTAATCGTTGAATGTATTCAATCAAAGTAATGTCTTTATCACTGTAAAAAGGCACAATGATCTGATTGAAGCTCCCTGTATTTTTATCTACAAAAATTCCAACGGGTAACTTGCTGTTCAAAAGAATATTTTGTGTACGATCGTCAAATGGTGAATTTCCAAACAATTTCTCCTTACCAGAAACTTTTTGTATCAGACGGTCAGGATTCACAATGCGGGTTGTATAGCCAAGTATTCGTCCAAGGAGACTGCCCTCGAAGATCGACTGTCCGATGCCTATTAATAGAAGATCGAAATCACCTTTATTTGATATTTCTGAAATGTCGGCATCTAAATTGTCAGAGGCTTTAAATAAGGTTGTAATCTTTTGATTTAGAAATTCCGACTCCTGAATAACAGGAGCAAAGCTTTCATGCTCGTATTCGTCCATATTATAATGGTGCAATGAGTTGTTTGGGCATAGATGTAATGCTGTGATGGATGTATTTTCTTTTTGTTTTTTTACGAGACTGTTTGCTAAACGAAGCAATGATTTCCCCATTTCAGGATTGCCAAAAGATAAAATGATCCTGTATTTACGCAATTGGTTGATTTTTTCAGAAATAGTATTGTTTTTTTGCCTGAAAATCCTTGCAATAAGGTCAAGTGCAGGGCCCGTCATGAATGTAGTGACTAGCGCCATAATAATCATCATTGAAAAAACCTGAGGTGTAAGGATTCCAAGATCATATCCAATATTCAGAACGACAAGCTCCATCAGTCCCCGCGTATTCATTAAGGCTCCTATTGTCAGGCTGTCACGCCAGTTTTGACCCATAATTCTTGAAGCGAGTGCGCTCCCGGCAAATTTTCCAGTGATAGCAACAATAATGATTAATCCGGTTATTTCCCATAGATAGATGTCATTTAAGAGTCCAATCTGAGTGCGTAATCCCGTATAAACAAAAAACAGAGGTAGAAGCAGAACCAGGGCTATATCCTCAATTTTCTGTATGAAGATATTTCTGAATTTAGGGTTTTCAGGCATGATCGTTCCTGCAAGAAAAGCTCCAAAAAGGGCATGAATTCCTATGATTTCAGTAGTGTATGAAGAAATAAGCAAGGTAAGGAAGAATATTGCAACGATAGGTTTACTCAGATTTTCGAGTGAAGTATGCAGCTCGCCAAGTCGTCTCAGGAATGGTTTAATAACATTAAGCATTAAAATAATATACCCAACCGCTAATAAGATAGTATAAAGAGAACTCAGGAAAGAACCCGCTTTGGCTATGGCTATGATAGCTGCCAGCATGCACCATGCCGAAATATCATCAACTGCAGCACAGGTAATTACCAAAGCCCCCAAACGGGTTCTGTGAATTCCTCGTTCCTGAACAATCCTTGCCAGTACGGGAAATGCAGTTATACTCATGGCCATACCTAGAAATAATCCGAACGACAGGAATGGAACTCCTGCAGGCGCAAAATGTCCATAAATAAAATATGCCAGGCAAATTCCCAGAGTGAAAGGAATCAGTATGCCCGCATTGCTCACTACTACCGCATCTTTTACTTTGTTTCGAAGAACTTTTATATCAAGTTCCATCCCGACCATAAACATAAACAAGATCAATCCAACCTGACTTAAAAGACTAAGATTTCCCAATGAATTAACAGGGAAAAGAGCTAATGAGAATTGAGGAAAAAGAAGCCCAAGGAATGATGGTCCCAATGCAATACCGGCAATTATTTCGCCGATTACAGTGGGTTGATGAATTTTACTGAAGATGAACCCAAAAATACGGGAAACGAGAATAATGACAACAACTTGTGCCAGAATCAATGCTGTCGGATGAGCCAGATTTAGAAGAATGGATTGGATGAAATCTGAAAAGTAGGAGTTATTTGATTGGAGTTCAACAATATTTCTTCCAGCTTCAAGTGTCTTTCCTGTTTGAATAATCCAATAAATAAGGGTGAAAAAAACTCCCAAAATCCCGATATATATAAGGACGTTTTTAAATTTCTTCATCAGATTTCAGGTTAAATAAGATATTACGGGATAAAAATAGAAGAAGAAATCTGAGTTGCTTCATCGAAAACATAGAATCTTAATTTATATGTAACAAGCCAGTCGTATTTTGTAATGAATTACCGGCTAATTTTATTGATGAAATTGTTACGATATATTTCTCCGAGAGTAAGGACCATCGGTTTTCCAGATTCATTATATATGTTGGTGATTATTTGATCTTTAGTAAAATGAAGTACATTTCTCAATGCAATCAGTTCTTTTTTGTTGATTCGGCAGAAATCTCTGTAAGGTAAAAGGGAGATGAGTTTTTCAAACGAGATATTTTTCAGTTGAAGGCTTGCACCATTGGACAAGTGGGCTGTTTTATCTCGACTGTCAATCTCTGAAGTTCTGACATATACCAACTGATCGAAATGCAACAGTGTATTTCCCTTGTCCGAATTTATTAAAATATGCCCCGATATATTGTTTCCATATTTCAATCGTTGAATGGCTTTATAAACAGCTTGTTGAAGTCTTTCGAATTGTACAGGTTTTACCACATAGTCGATGGCATTAAGATCGAATGCATTGGTTGCGTAATCTTTGTATGCAGTAGTGAAAATAACAAGTTTATCATTCAAAAGAGAAGCTAACTGAATGCCATTGATCCCAGGCATCTCGATATCCAGAATACAAAGATCGAAATCCAACTTTGGAAACTCAACCATGAACGCTGCAGGATCGTTAAAACTCCTGATAATTTCAAGTTCAGAAATTTGTTCGCAGAGCAGTTTAAGGTACGAAAGTCCGGGCAACTCATCGTCCAGCAGCAAGCATTTTAACCTTGAATTCAAGCAAGTCAATTTTTAAGTGAGCAACATAAACGTCATCTTCTATAAAACGATCAAATTTGAAATGATCGTTGTAAATGAATTTCAGCCTTTGTTCGAGCGCTTCTGTACCAAAACCACCTTTCTCCTTTTTTATTGGTGGTTTGATTGATATCCTGTTTGCAACAGTAAGACTAAAAGTATTGGCATTAAACTCGAAAATAATTGATATGAATGCCCCTGGACTTTGCAAATCAGCATGCTTAAAGGCATTCTCTATCAAATCTGTTGAAATGAATGGCGCTAGCAAGTGTTGATGATATAATGGTTCATTTTCGTTGACTTTCAGTTTCACCTTTAATTCGAATAGTGGACTTAACTTGATTTTGTTGATTTCAACCAGATTGAGTGCAAATTCAACTTCCTGCTTTGGTGTGACAAATTTTTTCCGGCTGTCGTAAAGAATGTAATCTAAAACATTCGATAGTTTATCGAGGGCAAAATAGGTCTGATAAGCGTGTGACTGAACTGAATTGAGAATGTTTTTGAACAAATGAGGATTTAACCTTGAATCCAGATTTTCAAGCTCAATCTGGTTATATTTGTCTTCAATTTCATGATATTTTGATTTCAGTGATAATTTTTCCATCTCCTGTTTCTTTAGACGAAATATCAGGTAGACGATTGCAATCATGAAAATGAAAATTGTACAAATTCCTATATAAACAATCCATGGTGTTAAACTCATTTGAGGTTCCATATCTATTCAGTTTTAACAAAGTTAGGGATTTTGTTCCTGAAAACGAACCAATGTTATTGACCTTTAAGTCAGAAATAAAAAAGGATTCAATCTGCTGATGACTAAATCCTTTTTTACTGGTATTTAAGTTTTACTTGAAAGACAAGCTCTATATAGGCTAAAGTGTTTTATGGGTACCGTCACAATACGGAGGATTTTTAGTGTGTTTACATTGGCAGAGCCATGCTTCCTGTTTTTCTGCAATTTTAAACATCACCGGAACAAATTCTGATCCAATATGCGATCCATCGCAGAATGGTTGTTTTGAACTTTTCCCGCAGGCACACCAGAAATATGTTCCCGATTCAAGGTTGACCTGTGCCGGCATTTTTGCTGCAATAGTTGGTTTGGACATAGTGGTTGATTTTACTGATTAATTTTTAAATTTGAATTCTATAATTATTAAACAAAGCATATTCAGATTAGTTATAAATTTACATAAATTATTCTTCAAATGAAGCTTATCCTCTTTTGTTTATTAGGTATAATGCTGGCAGGAATACCTGCTGTTGCAAAAAAACATATTGTTTATGTCGGCACTTATACCAAAGGAGTTTCTGATGGTATTTTTGTGTATTCGTTCAACGACCAGAGTGGCAGGCTGACAAACCTTAAAAAACCTGCAGTCATTAATAATCCTTCCTATCTTACAATTTCAGCCGATAAGAAATACCTCTATGCAGTAGAGGAATTGGCCAATCTGGATTCAAGCAATGGTGGGGGTGTTTCTGCTTTCCGGATAGAAGATGATCTGAAGCTCACTTTAATCAATCACGTACTGACTCATGGCGCTGATCCCTGTCATTTAACGATTTCACCGGACGGAAAGAAGATGGTAGTCTCAAATTATTCAGGTGGAAGCCTTTCCATGTTCAATGTGCTTCCAGACGGGAGTCTTTCTGAAATGGTTCAGCGCATTCAGGATACTGGCAGTGGTCCCTTTCCTTTGAGACAAACGCAAGCTCATGCTCATTCAGCACAGTTCAATTCTACCGGGAAATTGCTGTTTGCTGCAGATCTGGGTATTGATGAACTTAAAATTTACAATGTCGGAATGGGGGAGGTTGCCTATATCCCTGATTCGCAACCTTTCGTCAAGCTGACCCCGGGATCAGGTCCACGTCATTTTGATTTTTCTCCTGACGGCCGTTTTATATACGTGATCTGTGAGTTAAACTCCACGATTGCGGTTCTGATGAAATATGGCGGTAACTGGAAACAGGTTCAGACTATAAAAACGATACCGAAAGATTTTAAGGGCGAGAACTGGTGTGCCGATATTCACCTTTCTGCTGACGGACGATTTGTTTATGGATCAAACCGGGGACACAACAGCATTTCAGTCTTCAAACGTGACCCAACTAATGGTAAATTGATATGGGCACAAACTGTTTCTGTTGAGGGGAATTGGCCGCGAAATTTCACCATTGATCCGTCTGGCCGTTTTATCCTGGTAGCCAACGAGAAAAGCAATGATATTACTGTGTTCAGAATCGATGAAACCACCGGGAAAATTGCTTTTACCGGATTTAAAGTCCCAAATCAGTCACCTGTTTGTTTGCAATTCCTGAGATAGTTAAAACTATTTTTAGACTATGCCTTTCATCGAATTACAGCTATATGTTTGCAGAATTGAATTTGTTGTAATAACTTTGTAATCACAAATAGTATAATTATGGACTTATCAGTAATTCAAATAGGCAATTCTAAAGGAATAAGGTTAAGCAAAACCCTTCTTGAAAAATATAATATTCAGGATACCGTTGAGTTGATCATGGAAAAGGGTTACTTCATTATAAAGCCTAAGGTTTCTCCCAGAAAGGGATGGGATAAAGCTTTTAAGAAAATGCATGATAATCATGATGATAAGCCTTTGATACCGGATGTCTTTGAAGACGAAAGTTTGGAAGAATGGAACTAAGACAATATCAGATCGTATTGGTCAATCTTGATCCCACGGTGGGTAGCGAGATTAAAAAGACTCGACCATGTGTAATTATATCGCCTGATGAAATAAATAAACATCTACGAACGGTAATTATTGCCCCGATGACAAGTCAATCGAAAACCTATCCGACAAGGGTTGAAGTAATTCGCGATCATAAAATAAGCTGGGTTGTAATTGATCAGGTACATACTATTGATAAACAGAGGATTATGAAAACTCTGGATGAATTGTCCGCTAAGGAAATTATACAAGTAAAGGCCATAATCAGGGAAACATTTGTTGATTGATATTCTATCCCTTGATCAGCCTGATAAATTCCTCCCGAGTAGCTACCCGTTCAAAGGCCCCTGTGAAGTCGGAAGTAGTAGTGGTCGAATTTTGTTTCTGTACCCCGCGCATTTGCATGCAAAGGTGCTGAGCTTCAATCACTACAGCAACGCCAAGCGGGTTCAGTGTATTCTGTATACACTCTTTAATCTGTGTCGTCAGCCGTTCCTGAACCTGTAGCCGGCGGGCATATGCATCGACGACACGGGCAATTTTACTGAGGCCGGTGATATAACCATTGGGTATATACCCGATATGAGCCTTGCCGATAAACGGAAGCATATGATGTTCGCACATCGAATAGATTTCGATATCCTTCACGATGACCATCTGCCTGTAATCTTCTTTAAAGCAGGCCGAACGAAGAATCTCCTCCGGATCCTGTTCGTACCCCTGCAAAAGGAACTGCATAGATTTGGCAACACGCAGGGGAGTCTGTTTCAGCCCATCACGAGCAGAGTTTTCTCCCAGCAAGTCGATAATCTTCTGATAATACTCGCTTAACTTTGCAGTTGTTTCAGGATCGTATCGTTCAACTTTCCTGTAGTTGCCATCTTCACCGTTTAATGAAAATTCCATATCAGTTTTCTTTCTGTAATCTATTTGTGATGTTCCATGCAACCCCAAAGGTAATAAGTTCATTCTTAGAAGTGTTCTGAATATTGAAAATTATCCGAAAGTGTTCATAAAGAGATTGCTTCCCTGATTTTAAAAAACAGGTTATAAAACAGACTTCGGATGATCATATTTTTTTACTTTTGCATCTGTTTTTAGATATTGTCCTTCCAACAATCAGAAATAGAAAATTATATCTTTATTAAATATATGTTTTTCAGGAGGTTGGACCGGGTTGTTTAAAATTGTGAATAAAAGTTAATTTTATTTTTGTTTCCGTACAATATAGGCGACAAATCGAAGTTTGTATTAATGAAAACAATGTCTCAGAAATTAACTAACGTTAATTAACTGTACTTATGATTGTAGTTACCGGAGCTGCTGGTTTTATTGGAAGTTATATTGTTGGGAAACTTAACCGTGATGGATTTAAAGACATTGTTTTAGTCGATAAATACGACGATCCCCTCAAGTTTCAGAATTATCAGACAAAAATCTATACAGAAATGGTCGATCGCGATGATTTCTTTGACTGGTTAGCCGGTCATGAGAAGCAAGTCCAGATCATCATCCATTTGGGTGCCCGTACCGACACAGTTGGTCAGGAGCCTGAAATATACCAGCAACTGAATCTGGAATATTCCCAAAAGATATGGAATGCCTGTGTCCTTTATGGTTTGCCTCTGGTGTATGCTTCTTCAGCCTCCACCTATGGTGACGGGCACTTTGGTTTTAACGACGATCATTCAATTATTCCTGAACTGAAACCAATGAATCTGTATGCCCAGTCGAAACATGATTTCGATTGCTGGGCGCTGAAACAAAAACAACAACCTTTTTTCTGGGCAGGATTAAAATTCTTCAATGTCTTTGGACCCAATGAATATCATAAAGATCGAATGGCTTCAGTGATCTTTCAGGCATTCAATACTATTACCGAAACAGGCGCAATGAATCTGTTTCGTTCGCACCATCCTGATTTTAAAGACGGTGAACAGGTTCGCGATTTTGTTTATGTGGAAGATGTGGCCAAAGTCATCCTGTTCTTCATGAATCACCGCAAAGGTTCCGGTATCTATAATGTCGGAACCGGTGAAGCAAGATCATACCTGAGTTTGACCCGGGCTGTATTCAATGCCATGGAAAAGAATGAAAATATTGGTTTTATTGATACCCCGGATGATTTACGGGGGAAATATCAATATTATACCTGTGCCAATATTGAAAAACTTAGAGTAATTGGTTACACGGATTCTTTCTATACACTCGAAGAAGGTATTCACGATTACGTTTGCAATTACCTGACTCCGGGAAATTGTTATTAACTGACGAACTCTCTATATATTGAACTTTCAATGTATTTGAATTGAATCATTTGTGAGTGAGCAGTATTAAAAATCTATTTTCTTCAACCAAAATTAGTCATAAGCTATACAAGAGCTTTATCTTGTGCACTTATACTGTGCTTATTGTGTTCTTTTCCCTGTTTCCATGCATATATGATGCATAGTATAAGCACAGTATAAATAGGGTCTGCTGAAAGACTCATAATATTCTGTGATTCAATAGAATGACCTCATTAAACTTAAATTAAGTGCAAGGAAAATTGAATTGAAACTTCAATCCCGAGGCCTCGGGATGCACCGACCACGTGTCGTGTGCTCTTCCAAAATACTACTTCCCCCAAATGCAATGCGCTTCTGCCCTGTTGTGTCACTTTCAATGAGCCTATGACCCTTTAAATTATTAGAAGGTTATTAGAAGGCTATTCGAAGGTTATTCGAAGATAGTTCAATTTTATTCTAATAATCTTCGAATAGGTTTCTAATAACTAATAAATAAGTTTCAAATAATTTGAAAGCCTGTTAGCTGTTCAGTAGATGGGAGGACCAATCAACACTTTAACCATGAACAGACAATGGTTTTTTGAATCAATACAAGGACAGGATGGAATCTGATCCATCAATTTCGGGAAATAGGAATAAGAAGCTGTCTTCAAAGTCACAAGAACAATTTAAACGTCCGAACGTCAGAAAGCTAATTCAAAGCATTCAACCAATAATCCTTTGTTTCGGTCCCGAATTGAAATTCCAGGTTTTAATACCGCTTCAATTGTAACTACCTGTCCGACACACTGGCTTAACAGTGGCAGGCGGGTTTGGATCCACCCGTTTTTTCAGCTGACCCTAAGTAAGCAAGATAAAGTTTGTGTAATGAGCTTATCTTGCTCAATACTTTTTTCATAATAGACCGTAAAAAGGATATTTGTGTGCTGAAGAGAGTGTTATGAGATACGAATTAGTAATGGATCGGTATTGAATTCGTTCAGACTTTAAATAAAACGCTGTTATCTTGTAAACAGCAAGTTGTCCGCTTTCGAGAGCTGATTGTTGAAATAGTATCCTTCCTCGGTAAAGGCTTTTATTTCTTCAGGGTCGCTGATCTGATTCTGAATGATAAACCGGCTCATCAGTCCCCGCGCTCTTTTGGCAAAGAACGACACCATCTGGTATTGTCCGTTTTTATGTTCCTTGAATGAAGGGGTAATTATCCTGGCTTTAAGTTTTTTGGTGTCAATCGCACTGAAGTATTCGTTCGAGGCAAGGTTGATCAGTATGTTCTGACTGGTTAGGGCCATTTCTTCATTGAGCCGGGAAGTGATTTTTGTTTTCCAGAATTCATAAAGGTTTTTTTTGCGGGCGATTGCAACCGGAGTCCCCATTTCCAATCGGTATGCCTGGATCAGGTCGAGGGGTTTGAGCAGGCCGTAAACGCCTGAAAGAATGCGTAGATGATTCTGTGCAGTATCGAATTCCTCCGGGGTAAAGGTATCAGCCTTCAGGCCCTGGTAAACATCACCATTAAACATCAATACGGCCTGCCACGAATTTTCGGGTGAAAAGGGGAGTGACC
>TBL_comb47_HYPODRAFT_10001271_pt1 | contig 32874 bp, 75 predicted proteins | sample TroBogypolimnion_40_FD_10682 | JGI IMG/M metagenome (IMG submission 10682)
TAGTAAGTCACAAGGAAAAAATCTATATAACGTTAAGTATAATGAAGAATTTTTTATCATGCCAAGAAGAAAATTTGATTTTGGTGAGAACTCAACAGTATTTTGGAAAAATGAAATTATACACTGGTCAGAAAATATAGAAGACCTTATACCATTCGTGGAACTCTATAATGATATGCTTAAATATAATCTATAATTACAGATTATACTTGTCAGATACCCGGGAATAATTTCGGTTAGCATTTTTTAACATCTTAAACTCATCCAATGCACTCTCAAAATTATCAAAAATACCCTTAACCTTAATATACTTGATTAAAGCAGATTCAAAATAAACCTTATTATTATAATCAAAACCCTTAACAAAATAATATTTACTATGTCCACACCATCCATTCCAACCGGCTACACAATATACATCATCAAATTTACCAAAATATAAATTATTATTATAGTAAAATTCGAATATAACAAACTTACCTATTAAAGACCGAAAATATTCCATCAACTTTTCATCCACTTCATCCACAAATTCATCAAAATTTTCCTTTATATACATCATAAATTGTATTTTTTTACATCTAAAAGAATTTGTAAAAATTCCCTAACTTCTTCCAAATCATTAGAAGAATATACAAGATCAAACCTATTATCTTTTATATAATCATTAATATACTCAGAATCATGCGTTACACTACCACCATTATAAGAATCATCATTAGTATCAATTTGATAACCTTTCAAATTTTTCCAAATAATACACTTAAAATGATCACCACCAATATAACGATAAATCTCATAATAACCTTCTAATCTATTATATATAAGATGAAATTTCACTTGATTATCAATCAAACCTAACTCTTCATATAACTTTAAATACTTCATAAATTGTATTTTTTTGCAGTTAAAATTAATTCACACCTTTCTATTAGTTTATCAAGATCCTTATATTTTATAAAATATACTCTACCATTTACTTCATCCCTCTCTTTGTGAGATAAAGGTTTAATAATATCTTCTTCAAAAATTTTAGCAATATTGTTAATAATAAAAATATTCTTGTAAAAAACTACTAAAATCCTTTTCCCAATAATCTAAACAATTCTCTAATTGAAATATAGCCTGTCTAGGATATTTATCCTTTCCATAAGATATATAAAAACATATCCTTGATGTATTATCGATATTCTCTATACCATAATTATCTCCTATATCATAATGATATCCTTTTACGTCTTTATACGCATCATTTAATACCAAAACCAATTCGTTAAACTTATTCTGATAATTTATACTTTCATATAATTTTAAATACTTCATAAATTATATTTTTTTGCTTCCTCTTTCATTCTACATTCTTCTTCCTCCTCAGCAGTCAATACTATTATACCCTTATATTCATAGCCTAAAATTTCAAATGACTTAACATTACCAGAAAATGTCCAAGAATATTTATCATCCCTAATACCCAATTCATTATTATCAATAGATATAACCGCTTCAGTTATATTTATATTCATATTCTGTAATAAATTCTCATATTGATCAATAAATTTTTTTTGCCTAACCTTCGGCATACCTATTTTATCCAACTTCGCAATAATAAATGTTATAGATGGCTTTAATATTATCTCCCAACAAACTCCTATCGGATTATAATAACTAACCTCAAATGTTTTAATATATTTCAAAGTTCTCATAAATTGTACTTTTTTGCATCATCCACCAACTCCCGAATAAAATTGTTTGCAAACATATAACAAATTTTACCATCATTATCAATAACAGAAATTATATCATGTTCATAGTCAACCTCATCCTTCACAATACTACTATTGTTGTACACATGAAGTACTACATACTTCTTTCCAGTAGTTAATCTATCCCACCTCATATGAAAACCATCAATTAAATTAAAAATAACAATATCACCAGACCTAATACCGTAATAATTACTATTGTTATTGTCCATCATACTCTCAAATCTCTTAACATATTTCATGTGTTTCATATTCTATATATAAATTTTTTTAATATAAAAAAACTCCCTGATTTTTTTCAAAATTTTTCCCCAAAAAAAAATTTTGATTTTAAATATATACAAAAATCACTATTTATAAAATCTACCGGATTTTTCCCCAAAAAAAAAATTTGATTTTCATATTTTAAGAATTGTGGCCACGCATAGGAAGTATTGGAAAATTTCCAAAAAAAATTGAATATTTGAGTTGGAAGTGAATATTAGAAGGGTGAATGTTGGAAGAACGGCAAAATTTTCATGACCCCACCATACATACATACATACATATGTACACCTATGCTCTCGGACACTTCTCACCAGGATTTAACAAGAATTTTCCTGACTCAATGAAGGTTGTAAAAGTTTATAAAAAAATTTAGGAAAGTTGGTGAGCTAACTCACCTTAGGTCTTCAGCCAGAAAAAATTATAATTCTGGCCAATCTTAATTAATATATAATCTATGCCTATCTATAAACCACCCAGAATAAGACATACACCATATGGTATATCACTATCACCAGTATCATTAGATAACTTTAAATACCTGGTGGGTATGAATGTTAATGAGATATTATTATTTGATGATGGTACAGATGAGCATTTAGAACAAGGTCGTACTATATTACCAAGACATTATTTTATATTCGTAGGTAATAAAGATGGTGAAATGCAATTCAAACCCTATGAACCCAATCAGTATCGCATAGTAGTAAATATCTATCAAGATATTATTACAATGATAGAGTCTATTGGTTAAATTTCTTTCTAATGAGATAGTATAGGAATGAATTGAATGCTATTAATATCAATATACCACCTACTATTATATAGTTAGGTTGTCCTATTACTAATGTTCCTGCAGTATATCCTGATACTGCACACCAGATATAATATGCTATTAGTCCTGTCTTACTCATATGATTAGTCCTCCTTTTTAATATTATTTAACTTCTTCTTGTGTACATACTTTTCTATGAACCCTATGGGCATCTTATCTAAAAACTTATGCCATTCTTCTTCTTCTTCGTGTTTTATTTGTTGTTTTCTTATGTACTTCTTAATGAACCGTTTCACCATCCGTAACTCCTCCCCAATTTCATCTTCCAAATGAACATATTTTAATGAAATCATCCTTCTTCGTATATATAACTTGTCCCGTTGGCTGTCGGGCGCAAGCATTCATAAATTTCCTTTCATAAATTAATTAATATAATAACATATTTAAAATTAAAAAAGCCACTCAAAATTATTCATATTGGGTGGCTTTTTCCAGACTTACGTAAGTCTTAACTTACATAGTTGGGTCAAAGGGTTATGACCATTTTTACGAACTTCCAAGACTTAATAACTCCCACTGATGTAAGTTTCGTATGAAGTTGAAGGTGCTTCCAAACCAAGGGTTATGTGTTATCCTCTAAACAGATTTACTTTATTTGAGGTCTGTAAATCATACCTACAGAATATCATCTGCATGAAACTCTCCTTTTATGGTAGAAAAAAGAGTAAGAAAACCTTAAGTGTTTCACGTTTCACTCTTAATAACGGATATCTTATTTAAGCTAATCTTCACCAGCCAATCCAATATTGGATTCCAATAAAGGATTTATAAGGTTCAGTTATCTGTCTGGTAGATAACGCCCTGCCTATCTCTCGCGGTTAGACATCCTACTTTATTGATAAAGTCTTTTAGTTGACTGCCAATTCTTTTTTAGGCGAACTGGATTCAAACCTCAAGTTAAGATTCACGTTTTCTTTCCGTCGAAATATATACGTTATTAAGATGAATAATTTAACTTATGATAAATATAGTCCCGATTTTAAAAAAGGTTTAAGAATTTTTTGAAAATTTATCCGAAATTAGATTATAACATAATCCACAAATAAAACCTTCAATAATTTCTAATGCCGCTTTATTTATATCAATTAAATTAAATAATAAAGTTATTATTAACATTAAAAAAATAGTAATGCCCATACTAATAAAAAAAATACTTAATTTTAAATCAGGTATTTCTTTATTATAATAAATTTTTAATGCCGTCAAGAATACTGAAATAGTAATCCATCCATTAAAAAAGGATAAATTAAAACCAGTAAGGTTTTGTAATCCTGATATAATCAAAAATGATACAAATGACCATAATAAACTTTTAACAATTTTCATAGGATTTTAATATTTAATTCTTAATTCTTCTGGTTTTAAACCAAACTTATCAGCAATTTCTTGTATTGATAATTCAGTTATTACTGATTTTTTAGGTTCATTAATATCTACTGCATATTTCCAGGTTGCAAGCGTAGTTGAATTAGGTATTTCAGAAATATAATAAGTTCTATCATTATAATTAAATTCACCTATTACATTTCTTTCTAAGTATGGTATTGTTTCATTGTATGGTATTGTTTCACCTGCTTTTTCATCCGTCCTAGTCCAATCACTAACTAACATTTGTTTAGGATAAATATTATACTTATACATATCTTCAACACTTAAAACCAACACTGGTACACTATTGTCTTTAAAATATTTATAATCGTAGCAATTAAACAAACCATTAATGTTGCCATAATAATAATTATTATCACCAGCAACCTTGGAATTTAATCCAAATTTTTTACCAACATCAACACCTTTATCTTTAAACCATTGCACAATTTTCTTACCATCTTCAGGATAATGTGATTTAACTACTAAATTATTGAGATTTTTATTTTTTTGAATTTCCATAAATTAATCTTGTTAAGTTTACATATTATTATATGCATTTTTAAATTGTTTATAACCCTTTAATTTAATTCCATACGAATTAGCAATACGCTTCACAATGTATAAAACTACTAACACTCCGAAAATAATCATAATCGTCATCATAAAAACTCCTTTTACCTTATTTCTACAAATATACAAATTTATTTTGAATTAAAAAAATAAAAGGTCAGGGGAAAAAACACTATTTCCTTAACCTACCATCATCCATTATGGTGTGTGTCCACATATAGATTTATTAATTAGTTAAGATTATTTAAAATAAAAAGAGTAGTCTTGATTAAGCTACTCTTTTTGACACTTTATAAATTAAGTGAAATTTATAAGGTATAATTTTAAATAAAAGGTCGGGGTAAAAATCACTTTTTTACTTATGAGGTCTATTAGGTTTTAAAGGATTTTTGGATTTAACTGTAAAAGTGTTGGTTGATTTTGTATAGAATACTTGTACTCCACCTTGATCACCGGCATTAACATTTACATAAACATCATCAAGATATCCATAACCTTCAACATAAATAGTAGCATAACCACCACCAGCATCAACAGTAAAACTTGGGCTACCGAAAGGATTAGCACTCATATTATAACCATTCCAATTTACATCTACATAATAATTCACACTATTATCAATATAAAATGTGCCTTGTGGTTTTTTACAACCAGTAAATAATATAAGTGTCATTGCAATAAATAATACACTTACTAAAGTAATTAGTTTTCTCATAATTTTGAATTTTTTTTTAGATTTATCTATAATATATAATATTGAATATTATAATAATAGTTTTAATTATTTCTGGGAGTTCCTTATTTAGAATAATTCTAAATAAGAAAAATAAGCATTAAAAAACCCTCCTAATAGAGGGTTTTTTAATTTTTAAGTTTGATTTCCTTTTTTAATTAACATAATTATTAGTGCGACAATAGCTGCAAAATCAAAAAAATATAAGCCAGTGATATCAACTGGTACACCTGTTGATCGTTCAGATATTCCAACAATTACACCAATAAAAAATGCGATACCAATAGGTAGTAAAGCTGTCCATTTCCATCCATTGCGCCAAGCAAAAATGGTTAATACAATTTCAATTAAAAATAACATAAGAAAGAAGTTTATAAGGTTTATAATTTATAAATATATTAATAAATATTAATTTAGTTTATTTTTTATTTTTATATATGTTCCATTAATGATAATAAGCAATCCAAAAATTGAAATACTATATATGATACAATCACACCAATATTCAAAATTACTTGGTGTTGCTGTTCTCCAATCAAAATATATAGTCTCAATAATGCTCAGTATGAACGCAATCAACATTATGAAAAATCCAATTCTTATCATATTACAAATATAAAAATACTTTTTTTTATAAAAAAAAGTGATTGGAAAGCGTTTGGAAAGTGTTTGGAAAGCGTTTGGAAAGCGTTGATATGAGAGCAATTGAGGATGGTATTTTAGAATCATAAATATTTTCCCATACCACTGTCAGCCATCCAAGGTTCCCTGGAAGCCTTTGTTTATATACTGTTTAAAAACCCCTCCATTTTTCTCCACTTTTCTCCATTTTTTCTTCAAATTTAGGTTAATTTCGCCACAATTTGGTAAGATTTTTTGTTATATTTTTGCCGTTTAAGAAGGAATACGATTTAATGTTTCATATCGGTTCATATCGGATTGTTCCTAATTGTTCCTAAGGTTCAGAGGTTATCGTTTCACGAAATCTGTGATTACTCACAGATTATATTTTTTTGTCATTTTATACAATTCAAGTTCTTCTGGTGTTGGTATAGTTAGTTCTGATTCTTCATGTTTTGTATTTGGTGGATCGATATCGAGTATATATACTGGTATTGGTGTTACATTCAATGTAATTATAAATGTTTGTTTAATTATTTCGCCTATATTATCTGTTTGTATTAATTTAACTATTTGGCCTTCTTTATAATTGAATTTTAATATATTATAAGGATACATTTCACTTTTTGAAGGAATTTTAACAGTTTTAGGTTTAAAGAAGTCGGTTAAGAAATTTTCATATTGTTTTATATGGTACATATTATAGATTGTATTTTGACATATTATCTGCTATTTCTTTAACTTTCACTTTTGCTTCTTTATATGTATAGATTGGAATGTTATATGTTTGTGCTTTTTTTTCTTTGAGTGTACCTTGTCCTTTATATTGAACTATGAGCATATTTGTTTTTTTATTAAGTGTAGAGTGTTTGAAACCATTTTCTTCCATGAATGAGAAGAATTCGGCTTTAGTCGAGAAGGTTGGTTTTGGTGCTCCTGAGCATTCGAATGTATAGTGGTCTTCAAAGTCTTCGAATAATTTTAAGTGTTTCATATTGGTAATTATTTTTTATATGCGTCTTTAATAGATGCGTCTTTAATTTATAGGTTATCGTTACAGATTATATTTTGATGCTATTATTTTAGCTTCTAAATTTTTTTCAAATAACTTGTATCGTTAGATTCGTATATTTTAATATATTTCATAGGTTATATTTATTTGCTGATAGCATTGCTTCGAATTCATCAATTTCTTCTGGTGTTAGAGGTCTTAGTATATCTTTTTCATCTAACCAGCAGTTTAGTATTTCATATGTTTTTGAATTTATAAATTCTACGCCATAGTTATTTGTATGTTGTTTAATAGTTAGTATTTTAGCATAACTTTTATATATGGATTCTACTATATTGGTAGTATGTATTTTTTCCCATTTCATATTTAGTGATGGTATAAAGAACAGGGATATTCTAACATAATCACCTGGTTTATAGTCTACATTGGAGTATTCGTATAGTTTTATATATTTCATAGATTAATCGTTTTTTACGATTTCTGTAATTACTTACAGATTATATTTTATTGTTGATTTCATAAATTCATATTTTTCTATTTCTTCTTGTGATGCTTTATCGCTTAGTTCGAAGTCTGACATATTTAGTATTCTCATTTTATTTGTTTTGCTATCTATACCTTCTACTCTATAAAGAGTACCTTTTGGTCTTATAGGAATTCCTCTATTATTATATGTTTTTTTACCTATTATTCTAACTATTGGGTAGAGTTCCATATATTGTAATGCTTCTGTTGAAATTTTAACATAGTCAATATTATTTACGAAGTATTCGAATAGTTTAAGGTGGTTCATTTGTGGCTACAGATTATATTTTATTGCATTTATTTTCATTTCCATATGTTCTAATGCTTCTTCTAGGTTATTAGTTTTGAAGATGACATCGTTATATGTTGTTATTTTGTTAAAGTTATATTCTTTTGGTTTTGTATTTTCTATAATATTATAATCATCACCTGTTTCATATTTTTTTATCAGAGTAAATTGGTTTACTGTTTTATTAAAACGAATAATTTCCCATATTTGAAATTGAGAGTATAATTCACCTTCACATACGATGAATTTTTTAAAAGATTTTGTTTCAAAAGAGTTTAAGGTATTTCATTACAATTTCATTACATATTATATTTTTCTACTGCTCTTATTAGTTCTAGTTTATCTATTATAGTTTGGCGGTCTTTTTTTCTAATATAGTATTGGAATATGATTCCGCCGCCTTCGTCACCTGTATCTACTTGAATAAGACCGTCTTTCATCAATAATTGTCTTTCATTATAGTTCATACGAATGCTGAAGCCTGTATCTTTACCTTTTTCATTTTTTTCATAGTAACGGTTAAGTATTTTATTAATAATATTTAGTTCATCTTCTATTGAATGAGTTTCATATGTTTTTAAGTATTTCATATTGGAGGTATATATAAATTTTTAGGAATTATTTTTTATTTTGTGAAATTATGAGTATATTTGTGGTGAAATATGGTAATGGGTGAAGGTCGTCTTCAGTCGTTGTCGGGTTTAAAAATATGTTATGAGTGTACAGTTATGTATTCAGGAATGTTATTTAGAATATGGGCGTGAACTTATCGTGGGTGATAAGTATTTAGTTTCGGTTTTCCTCATTGGTATTCTATTGTAGATATGAAGGGTATTTGGATATGTAATTTACCTGATTATATTATTGACCGATATTTTATATCAATAAGTAAGAATAAAAAAATGAAATTAGAAAAGATAAAGTTATGTTATTAGGTATTGGTGATACGATTATAACAAATTTTTCTTTTTCACTTTTTGCTGAATTAGAATTAACAACTAAACCTTTGTTTTCGCCTTCAAATATATCAATAACCCAATACCTTTTATTAAATTTTACGGTTGTTCTTTTTTTGATAATAGTTTTATCACACAATTTTATCATTTTTTTAGCATCATTATAAGGGATTTCATATTCAAATTCATCCCGTGATACACCTGTCGTTTTTCCTTTGATTGTGATAAAACCTTTTTCATCCTCAATCCTTATTCTTATGTCTTTTGACTTCCTTAAATTTAAAGGTATCATCGTGTTCAAATAAATCGTCAATGAGACAATTATCATCAATAATGAAATCGACTACTTCAGGTGAAGATAATTTTTCTTTTAGTTCCTCAAAGGCATCGTTAAATGTCTCCGTGTTTTTACATGGAAACACTACTTGACTCATTTTATAACCTTTTTTAATCAAAAAATTAGCACATTCCACGATTTCTTCATCTGAATCGCAAATTATATTTTTATATTTTTTCACCAAATTCTTTAAGTTTATCAAGTTTTTGTTTTCTCAATTCTTTGATAGATTCCTCACTTTCAAGCCATATAATTTCTTTTTGAGGTTTAACTGTTACAAACCTTTCTCTTAAACATTTTTTAATCCAAGAATATTGTTCAATACTAAATCCAGAAACCACCTCTATATCAACTAATTGAATTTTAGATTCACCATTTGTAAATTTGTCTATTTCTTTAACATAAATAGCACAAGTGTAAGGTTTTGTTTTAGTTGGATCTTTTTCATCATCAATAAGATTAACAGTTTCTGTGTAATATCCTTTTCTCTTATTTTGAATTAAATCAGCGAAAGCATATTCATATTTTTTCTTTAAAATAACAATTTCAGCCTCTGAATTTTTTACTGAAGCCAATTTATCTCTCTTATTTCTTACTTTTATATAGAAAATGAAAAAGAGTACACTTAAAACAAGAAATGTTCCTAATGCGATTAAAATCAAAATTTGCATATAATATATTTAAGTATTTAGAATATTTGAAATTTACAAATTTTTTTTCAATTAAAAAATTTCTGACAATTTTTTAAGTTTCATTCTCCTAATTTCTTGATTATCATAAAAATAATCATAAAAATAAGGAAATAAGTTTTCAGGTTTATCTTTATTTAGATGAAAACGAAGACCACCTCTACCATTTTTATTATAGATATAAATGTATTTATAAGTATATGGTATAGGTGTAAATTTTTGAAGTTCTTCTGTTTCTAATATAAATTTATCATAAAATACATCAACATGATACTCACCGAAGAGGTTTCTCCCCGGTGATCTATAATATTTTTTACATAAGACTTTAGTGATTGGGTTGTTCATAACCTATCTTTTTTAATTTTAATTTTCTTTCTTCTTTGAGAGAAATAAATTTTTTCTTCATTTCATTTTCCCACCATAAACCAACTTGTCCATCATCACGAACTATTCTATATTCAATTGGATAAGAATCATCATAATAAGAATGAATTGTATAAATCTCCAAACGGGTATTGGATTTAAAATCCCGACAAAGGCAGGACTGTTGGTTTTACCAATATAACGAACTTTTTGACCTACTGAATATTTCATTTTTTGAGTCCATATTTTTATTTTTAGAAAGGTAATTCAACACCAGTATTCATATCAAAACCTACACTATTCTTGATTTTAGATTCAGCCAATTTCTTAATCATTTCTAAATCAGCAATAGAAAGACGATCCATTAAGAAGCAAATTGTTTCAGCCGCATTCTTCACTTTTTCCTGATAAGAAGCAAACTTTTCGTCAAACATATCACGAATAAATGTATCCTGATCAACAATTTCATTCGTTTCATCAGAAAGAATACTTTCACTCATAGTAATAGCTGTGTTACCCTTCATCATGATAGAGTTACGACCAGTTTTGAAAACTAAAATTTCATTGTTCTGACGACAAAGGTTCCTAGCAGTTTTAATTGCTTCATAATCTTTCTTCATCTGTTCTGCAAAGAGTTCACCATCAAAGAAACGAACATCAACAACAATTCTTTTTTCATCAACACAAACGATAAGAATACTTTTTGATTTATCCCAAATGTTTGATTCAAAGAAGTTTGGTTCAGAGTTCAAATAAGCACTAATAGCAGTATCACCACCTGTACGCATCTCACCAGTTCTTTTGGTAAATTTTACTTTGATTTCTTTAACTTCAAATAAACCTTTGAAGTCCATACCGCGTTCATTTTTAGGAAGATCCCTGTCAATCAAAAGTGCAATAACATTCTCAACAAAGCCACTCTGTTTAACATTCAATCTCTTTTCTTTGAAGATAAGGAAAGCGGTATCAAGGTTAAGTCCTTTAAGAGCCTGTAATTTCTCGATAATTTCGTTTGCGATTTTCATAGTTTCTCTGTTTTGATAGCACAAAGATACGGATTTCCTCTCAAAGAAAAAAAATCCGTACTCAAAAAATCAAAATTATTTACTTTAAAAATTATACATTGTATTTTCTACATTCATATTCAAATTTTAATAATTGAATATAATCATCGAAATTGTCAATAGGCGTCCATTCATCAATTTTCTCTTTGAATTTAGTGTAAGTCATACCACCCAAATGATTTCTTCCTGTTGTTGTATAATGTCCGTAAGGAATAAGTTCAGATGGCACATTACCGTATCTCGAACAGCAGATCATCCATTCAACATTACTTTCTTTTATAAAAGAAATCCTATCTACCCAATGAAATGACCTGTGTGCAGTTATTGTTATGTCAGAATTTTTATACCAATATCTTTCGCCATATTCATTTAACCAATGGTCATTTTTTTGCCAGTTTTCATTAAAATCGTCACCAACACGGTACGAAACAAATAATTTAGAGGTTGACTTTTTCATAGTTGTATATTTTGGTAATGCAAAGATACGAAAAGTTTTTAAAATAAAAAAAACCTCCGAAGGGTTATTTCATAATCTTTTGTAGTTTTTCAAGTTTATTTTTCCTTTCTTCTTTCAAGGTATCAACCAACTCAAATTTATTGATTATATCATAAAAATTATTTGTGGAACGCCATTGATTATTGTTTATAATCATAATATAGCATTTGTTACGAAACCAAGTTGGGTTAAGAAGATTCAGTATTTGAATATCATATATTTCCCCTTTTACAAAATTTGAAGAATTTAAAGAAATAGAATAATTCATTATAGCCTTTACTTTGAAACTTAAAGTTTTATTTTGAAACTTTTTAATAATCAAATTATATTTTTTTCTTTGTATAATATAATTGACAATTAATGGTGATACTATTAACAAATTAATAATAATGGAGAAGAAAAGGTTACCAATGTTGAAATTATATTTATCCCAACCTTTTGACCAAATTGTTATTCCTTGTACTATAAGGTATCCTATTGGCATACCAAAGAAAATAAATGAGTTCAAAAAACTTCTCTGTCTATCAAAGGAAAATTTACTATCTAAGAATTTTAACAGTACCATTTAAGATTCTTTAATAATATATGTTTCTGTTTTTTCATCAAAAACACTAACAAATGTACCTTCTTTAATTCTTTTGTTTAAAAGTTTGATAGCATCTGTTTTAGTATCAATTTTAAACATTCCATTTATAATATAAAATGCATTGGCTCTAACACGACCCGTTTTAGGATTTTTCTTAAAAAATTCAAATTTTTTCATTTTTCTTTGTTCTTATCTCGCATTTATTTTAGTTAATTTTTCTTTTCTTTTTGATTTACGTAAAAATGTAATACTATCAATAATATGAGTATTACCATACATAATACTCATATATGGATTAATATAATTGGTATAAGATTCCCAAGCAAATGTTTTATCTTCTAATAATATTAATATAATATCACCATAAAATTTTTTTATTTTTTGATATTCTTTATCAAAATCAAACTCACTTTTTTTCCAAGCGTAACCAATAGAAAAAAGATATTTTTGAACTTCTTCAGCAGAAAAATCCTTACAGATAATAATCTTTATTGGTTTTGAATTCATTTTACAAATTTACGCAAAATATTTTTATTAAAAAAAAATAAAAAACCATCTCTGATGGAGATGGTTTTTAGAATTTTCAACCTTAAAAAGGTTTACTTTTTATTTACAAGTTCTTGATAATCATGAATAGTTTTCATGATATTCTCATACAATGGTGTATTTTTGATAGGATCTAAAATCCCATCCAATCCACCTTTTTGGAAAAGTGTTGATAATGGTGTACCTTGTTCTTTAAGGTTCTTTGCAAGAATCTCAGTTGTTTTGACACCACCGAGTGTTATCATAGCCTCAACCAACCTTGGTTGAATTGACGCCATCTGTTTTTCATATTCCAGAGTACGGATTTCCGATTTTTCCTTTTCAACTCCAAGTTTATGAGTATCAGTCAGTTTCTGCATTTCAAGAACCATTTTTGCAACTTCGTCGATAGCAAGTTGTTTTTCTTTTTCTGCATTTGCTTTCAATAAATCAAGAGCAATTGCAGTTTCGATTTTCTCCTTGTTGATAGTTGCACGAACTTTGTCTGTAGTTTGTGTTTCTTCAAGAATTGATCGCTTGATAACTTCTTCTTTCGTTGTGTTCTCCAAGTCTTTCTGAAGTTTATTAATCTGTAAATTCTGCTGAACGATATGTTTCTGATAATCTTTGAGGAAGTATGAAATTTCGGTATCACCAATAGTGATATTCAAAACTTCAATATCATAAACATTCATTCCGTTTTCTTCAAAAGTCTTACCAAGGCGTTTCTTACCTTCTTCGGGTGGACCGAGTACGGTATCACGAAGAATATCAGCAGCGTTGTTGTTAAACTCTTCAATGTCGATTTTCTTCACCCTGTTACGGACAATTGAACGAAGATGTTGTGTCATTAATTTTACATAATTGGAAACATTAAACCATTTCTTGTTATCTCCAGTAAAATTAACTCTGTACGAGAGGCGAATTTTAACATCAACCAAATCTTTGGTTTCAGCCTCAATGATGTCAGATACGATATTATTCTCCGTCTGTAAGTAAACGGTTTTCATCAATACATTATCTGATTTTGGTTTACCAGTTGAAAGTTCGAGAATTTCAAGAGTTTCGTCAAACTCAAGTAAACGAACCTTTGGTCCAACCACAACTTCACGCTCTCCGGTTTTCTTTACAATCTGAACTGCAAAGCCTGGCCACACATTGATAGTAACTGCGCCTTCATATTTACTATCCATTGTTAATGTTCTAGGTTTCGTGAAAGTTCCCTTTCTACTCATTTCATCCGCCATATTTAAGGATGAAGCATATACCTTATTAGCTTTTGAAAAACCACGGTCTGTAACATAAGCATTGCTTCTACCACCGAGTTCACCTAGGCGTTGCATATAGCCGAGTGTCAACATGTTTACTATGTAAAATTTCAGCTTTTATTAATGAACAACTATAACCATCAGATAACCATCAGTTCTATTACCTATTCCGATATAGTCACATTGACTACAAGTATAAAAATAATTTTTTGTATATTCCGGACCTTTCATAAATTGTTAATCCTTTCCAATTTCATCCTTCTATTAGTTTTAATATCTAGTTATGTTGGAGATATAGATTTTAGTATAAAACCAAATTGTGAATATGAAATAGTAGATATACATCACCATGAAATTTCAGTTCAGGTAGAACTTGGTTTTTGCATATGGTTCACTACATCAAAAGAGCCTTGGAATACGCCAGGAGCACAACAATTTAAACAATTTAAAAAATTCAATGAATACTTTTGTACAACAAAAGAATTAAGAAAAAGTAAATTAAACAAATTAAATAAAAATGTTGGTTAAAATTAAAAAATGTAGACACAAAAGATTTTGGTACAAAAATCTAATTGGATCAGAATTCCAAGTTTCAGACAAAATAACGGAATATAATGGTGCTCTAGTTGTAAATAGGTACGATGGTAAAGTTATTTTTGTTGAGGATTGTAATTATATTTCTATGATTAGAAAATTAAAATTGAAAAAAATTGAAAAATCAAAAAATTAAATTTGAAATTCCATATAATGCGAAGTTTTTCAAAAAAGGTCAATTTGTTAGATGTGTAAATAATCAACATTTAGAAATTAAAATTGATGGTACATATTGGAATGATAAGGCAGATGCAACACTGGTGGTTGGTGAGTTATATGAAATTGATTCTATTAATATATTAGCAGATAGAGAAAGAGTTTTCATTAAACTACAGCGTCTCCCTGACCGCACTATAATTGATTCATATCATTACAACAAGAAAGAAAAATAAAATTAAAAAAAATAAATTTTTTATAGATTATATTTTTTCGCATCAGTTTATATTTAATTAAGAAAATCGACTGAGAAAGTCATTTACAATTATGTCTGTTACACATTTAATTCCAGGACCTTTTTCTAAAAAATAATCATATTCACATAAATTTCTATAATCGCGTAATTCAGATCCGGTGTATATAATTAATTTAATATGAGAAATAGATTTTATATATCTACCAAGTATGATTCCATTTTCATCTGGTAATCCTGGATCAACAACAGCATAATCAAAATCTTTACTTATATTAAGTATTTTATATGCTGTAATTGCATCTCTTGCGATTACTGAACTAATATTAAAATCTTCTAATTCTTCCTGAATTAATTGTCCAATTAATTCATCATCTTCAACAATTAATACTTTCATGACTTATATATAAAAAATTTTTAATAAAAATAAAAATGTTTAAAGATTATATTTCTCAGAATCAATAAGATAATCATATTCATCTTCAATTTTAGGATTAAGAATATTGTGAGTACACAAAAATTTAAATTTTGTTGTCATAGGACTTTTATAATCATCCTTATCAAATCCATAAATATCTTTTTCTATGAACCATTGTTGAAATTCAAATGATTTGAACCATTGTAAAGTATTATTATTCAATTCAATAGCAAGTCCAAAAAGGGTATATCTGCTTCTATCATAATCTAATTGAACTGTAAATTCACCTACAAAATCCGATAATTCTTTTTTCTTTTTGATTAATTCTAAATTATCAATTACAATCAATTTTGGAAAGATTTCATCAGGAGAATTAATATAATTTGTACAAACATTACTTACTATACTATTAACTTCTTCAAAGTTACCTAGATTTTTATATTTTAAATCACCATATTCAAATTCATAAGAAAATTCATCAGAATCATAGATATTTTCTAATAAATCTTTGAAAGTTTTAACTTTCAAATTATGTTTTTTTATATAATCTATAATTTCTTGATAATTAAATGATAATTCTAAATTTTTCTTTGCATCATTACTATTTTCAACACTAAAAGGCAAAAGTTCAATTATTTGTTCGGCTGCTTTTTCAACTGCTCTTTCATTCTCCATTTCTATTTCACTCTTAATGTCTTTCAAATCTTCTTTCAATCCTAATTTTAAAAATAGTTCATAAATAGAACCTTCTTCTTCTGGATCTATATCAAAATCAAATGTTTCACCCAATATTTTAACTTCACTAAGTGTATTGCCAGATAAATATGATTGAATATAATCATATTCATTATCATCCATTTCGTATGTATAATTATTATAATAGGATGAAATTTGCAACAAATAATTAATTATACCTTCTTCTATATTCATCATATTTTCTAAATCTCTAGAATTTATTAGAATAGTAAAATCAGATTCATTAAGAAAGTTACGATCATAATATTTGTATTTAATCTCATAATCATCTTTATCCAATCCAATATAGTCTAAAACTTTTTCATAATTATCTTCAGTAATAGTAGATAAAATAACATCTAGATTTTCGGTCTGTTCTTCGACACTTTCATCAATAGGATTGTTCTTTAGATATTCTGCTTGTTTTAATTTTTTGAAATTCAAATCTTTAAATTTATGATTCTTTTGATTAATAGTTTTAATAATTTCAGAACGATTTTTCATATTTCGTTCGTCTGGCAATCTTTTTTTTAAAGCTTTAAGACCTTTTTGTAATACTTGTAAACTCTTATCAATATTCTTTTTAATCTTAAAAGGCTTATGAGAATTTATTTTTATCGGAGTAAAATTTTCGTATGTTTTTATATATTTCATTAAGATTAATCATTTTTACAATTATCACAGATTATATTTTTCTGCATTCATATATAATTCTAATTCTTCTGATGTTAAATTTGGATATTTTAAATATAAATGATATGCTAAAAGTGCATCTTCTCTATTGTCTGTACTATATAGAAGGCCTTCGCTCATATATCTTTTCCAAAATGACAAACTCACTATATTACCATAATATTCATCATAATCTTTTTTACCCGTAAAAAAATCTTTAAAAGAATCCATACCTTTACTTGAATTTATTATTATTCTATATAAGATATACAGCGGGTGTTCTTTCAAAAAGTTAGGATTGAGCATTATAACAGCTAATTTATAAGATTTATTTTCAAAATAATTTTTAATTCTCCACAAATAATATTTTTTATCAATATTAACTTTTTTGTATTTTGATTCAAACAATAGTTCATATCTTTTTATAAATTTCATTCTTTACTTTTTAATTTGTGATGTACATAAGTTTTAATATGTTTATATATTGGTTTTGAATGAGTTAAATCTATTCCATAATTATTGAAAATAAAATGAATAATAAATTCGATAACATGATCTTCTGTTATAGTTTTATGTGTTTTTTCAATATGTTTTAATGCTTTACGGAATGATTTTTTAATAATATTCCAATCAAAATTCATTAAACTTTCATTATATTTAGCATATTTAGTTATCATAAATTATATTTTTTTACATCTCTTGAAAAATCTAATCTTTTTTTCAATTTTTTTAATTTTTCAATGATTTTTTCAATATCAATTTTTTCTAATGGAACTTTGCCGAAACCACTTATAGCCATATCTAATATTATCATTTGTTCTCTAACTTTAGATGATAGTTTTTGAGTGATTTCATCATGCTCACTTCTATTAGATGGTTTAAATTTTTCATTGAATCTTTCTATTTTCATAAATTATATTTTTTTGCCTCCAAACGATTTTTTAATTCTTTCAATTTCTCTATTAAATTATCAATCTTATTGGAAGAAAGTTCATTTTCATCAATATTGAAATCTATTATAATATCTACCATATAAATATCCATTAAAATTATATCTGTTCTAATTTCATTTGCTAATTTTTGTAAATCTAAATCAAAATGAATTTCTGATTCATTAAATTTCCTAATTTTCATCATAGATTATATTTTTTTGCATCTACTTCGTACTCTTCTATAAAATATCCAGAATCTAAACCTATAAAATGATTATCATCCGTTAAAACTACAAAACATCTACCTGAAAGCATTACACCAGTTTCAAATTCAGCATACAACCTATATAATTTACCTTTAGTTAATTCCTTAGGTGCATCGTCATTACAATAAACATTTCTTAAAAACTTATCATTTTCAAGATTGAAAGGATTAAATTTTGTTTTAAGCCTAATTTGTTGCATAGATAGTCCTCTTGGACTTCTTTTAGATGATATTGCCTCATTTAAATTTTCATAATCAATCAAATGTTTCATATTTTTAACAACTAATTTTTAATTTATCTATATATTAAAATCTAATATTATTTTTTTAATATATAGAAAAATTTTGTAACTTTGTGACATGAATAAAAATAAGTATAACCTCTTTATAGACGACGAGCGTTTTCCGAACAAAGATGTTCCGGCAAGTGATAGTGTTTTTCACCTTACAGGTGATAATAAATATCGAGATTTAAAATGGATAATTGTTAGAAATTTTGGAGATTTCGTTAAAATTATTGAAGAAAGAGGTTTACCGTTGAGGTGCTCGATGGACCATGATTTAAATGATTTTCATTATTATCATTATCAGACTTATACAGTATATACAGGAAAAATTGATTATACAGTTGTTGAAGGTACAGGACTTGAATGTGCTAAATGGCTCATTAACTATTTGATGGATAATGATTTAGATGCACCCGAAATTTTGATACATACTCAAAATACCGTTGGTGCTGAGAATATAAGAATGTTATTTAACGATTATGAAAAATCAAGAATTATTACATTATAAAAATTTTTATATTGGTGATTATTTTATTATAATCACAACTCCTGGTATATGGAATAGTTCAATGAATAATAATTGTCCACTAAATAGTAATATATCTTATCCTTATAAAGGAAGAATTAAAAATATATTGGCAAGTCAAGTGTATGGAAAAGTAATAATAGGAATGACAGAAGGTATATATGGATGGTCTTTAAGTTATTTAGTAGGAAAAGGTTTAATTATTCATGATGTAATAAAACAAAGAAAAGTAAAATTAATGAAAATAAAACAAGATTATGAAAAATAAAGACATGTTAGGTGAAATTGGTGATAAATAATTTGTTGGAATATTAATAAAAATCAAAAATAAAATGAAAATTCGTTGTGGATTCGTTAGTAATAGTAGCAGCAGTTCATTTATCATAAATGCTATTGATGGTTTTTCAACCGTAAAAAATGTTGCTGAATATATTATGGATAATGTTAGTTATAAAAGCTATATAACTGAACGAAAAACTTTAGAAAGTATTGATCCTGATACACCAGTTCATTTCAACGTTGGTGGTGAAGAAACTTATATACGTAAAGTTGATAATAAAATAGTCATAGTAACAACACAAAATATTACTTTTAATTTATTTCATGAAAAATGTCTTGATAAAAAAGACTTAACAGAAGATTTTTATAGACAATTTGATTTTATTGAATCAGATGAAGATTATCCTCTTGAAGAAGGTGAGGAATATGAAATAATTAAAATGGATGATCCTAGAAACTTTACATATTTCTATGGTAAATTTGATGATTTTAATATATTGAAATATAATATTCTTGGTAAACATACATACTTACAGAAGGGTTGTCCCAGATGCAAAACATCATTTGCATCTGGTTGGAGACTAAAAGGTGGGAGAAGAATTTGTGATTGTCAAGTACAAAAATATAAAGACAGAATAACTAGGAAAGAAAAAATAATGAAAATCAATGAAAAATAGAATAGGATTTGTAAGTAATTCATCTTCAAGTAGTTTTATTGTTTTAAAAGATGCAATAACTGGTAAGCAAAAGGATATGATAGTAAATTTTTCAGAGTGGGCTAAATTTTTTATAGCACTTGATGAAGAAAAGAATTATAAAGATGCTAAGGAATATGCAACTGAAATGGAATTATATCAAAGTGATGAATATTCAGAACAAAGTAACACTAGATTAAAATATAAATTTGAATATTATGATGATGGATATTGGCATTTTGAAGAAACTGATGATTATATTTTTGGTGCAACCACAATGGACAATTTTGGAATGGACGAATATTTTAATTATATTAAAATTGATCCTGATTATGTAAGATGGGATGAAGGTTGGAATGATGATCCATCACAAAAAGATCTTGAATTTATCAAAAATAAAAAACAAAGGTATCGTAAATATAAATCGCGGTTGCAATTACTGGTGGTGAAGCTCGGTATGTCCTTAACAAGGAAACTGGTGAGATTACACTATTTGTTGGTCCAAAAATGTTTATTCCAGATCCTCGCAAAGAAGTTATTGTTAAGAGGGTACTTGATGAGAAATCAGTAAAATTATGGTTTCCTGATAGTATTGATGCAGCACAGCACAATAAACAATTAGAATCTGAAATGAATCTAAATGGAATGCTAGTGTATGTCCATTATTAATAAAAACAAGGTTAATTCTTTATGAAAGATAATTATATAGTATGTTGTAAGAATGTTGATGAATCGGTAAAGATTCATAAGTTTTTATTTTTGAATGGTATATATTGGAGGGATACAAGGGATGTTATTAGGAGTGGTACTAGATGGTTATGGTTAAGGATAAGTCAGGGACAAATACAAGCGTGTGGTGAGTCTTACAGATATTTAGATGGTTATTATGAGCATATTAATATATGTGATTACACATTTATAACGGTAGATAAGTTAATGAGAAAATTAAAATTGCAGAGATTAAATGAGATATGAAGATAGATGTGAAGATTGGTGAGTTAGACAAGATGGCATATGATTTATATGTTGATGCGACAATGAGAGCGAATAAAATATTATGTAAGAAGAACAAGTTGATATATGTCAAAGTTGATTTAATAACTGTTTTAAAGAAAGGTGAATACTATGATATTACTTATCCAGTTGAAAGATTAGTTTGTGTAAGGTATGGTCCAGGTAAGCATGATATAATGTTATTTAATGACGGTTATTATGGTTATGAATCTATTTGGGAATATTTTTATACGGTAAAGGAATCAAGGAGAATGAAATTAAAAAGATTGTTGTTGATATGATAAGAAAAGGACAAAAGGTTGTATTTGTGAGCACTATATTATCTCCCAGTTTGAGAGATATGATGCATTTAACTTATGATAAGGTTTATACGGTTACTACTGATTTTATTGAGGGGAACAATAATTATTTACATCTTATTGATGATGCTCACCAAGATGTGGATTTTCTATTGATACATATAAATTTGAAAGATTATCAGAGTTTAGAAGAAAGAAATTAGAAAAATTGAATTGTTATGAACATATTTGAAAAGTTAAATGTTCCTGAGAACACTAATGGATTTATTAATAAGCAAGTGATATGTATAAAGGATAAGAAATTTATATATGCACAGGTTAATAGTGAAAAGAAACCTTATAGATTAGTAAGGTGGAGATTTCTTGTTGGTAAAGAAAGTTTTATAAAGGATACTAGGAGATATAGAATTGGTTCACTTATGAGGTGTTATGAACATAGTGCTATAAAGAGATTTATTAATAGATGTAGGAGAATATATTCTAATAAACTTGTATCAGATTATCCTTGGAAATGTGATATAATTGATAATAAAGGTCGGTTTATCATAATGAATTGTGAGAAAGCGTTAAAATATTTTCGAGTTGTTGATTTACAAGATATTAGGCAAAAGAAATTATTAAACTTGAAATCATTATAGATTATATTTTGTTGCATTGAGTTCTAATTCATATTCTTCTATTTCATCTTCATGTAGTTTTCTTTCTATTTGGTCATGTCTACACCATAGAGTTAGACCTTTACTAAATTGAACTGCGTAAGGTACATTACTATAATCATTATAAATTATTTTAGCACTTCTAGAATCTTCGAAAGATTTTAAAAATTCTCTCTTTATTAACACATAATCATCTACTTTATAATTAATAATATCTAGAAATTCTGGGTTCTCGTCATACCACCCTGCGGGAGATTCGTACATTTTTAAGTGTTTCATCATAGATTATATTTTTTTGCATCTATTTTTATTTGTAATTCATCTAGAAGATCTTGAATATCATCTGATTGCATAACAATATTATTTAATAAATTTTTTTCATCACAAGGTTGTGTTTCTTCATCATTATATTCATTTATAAGAACTAACCATGGTGTAAGAGTATATCTTTTTGCTATATAGTATTCTTTTTTATCATGTGCTGTAATTTCCCATATATAATACCAATACCATATAGTATCTTGTCCTATACTTTCTTCAAGTAGGAATTGTTTAGGCTTTATCTTCAGTTTCTCAAATAATTTAATATGTTTCATAAGTTATATTTTGCTGCATCTACATACATTTGTATGTCTTCTTTATTTTGAGAATAGTATGCTATATTATTTCTTGTAACATTTTCAGCAAAGTATTCTGTTGTATCATCTTTATAATTTCTGATAGTGAATTTAGATTCAAATTCTGGTGGCACATATTCATATTGTACTATATATTTAGTTTTATTATTATCTGCTGGAAAAATATTAAATATTTGACCAATATTTGTATTTAGAAAATTTATAAATGCTGAATTTGTTACTATATTATTAGTTTGTAAGATAACATAATCATCTATTTCTGGTAGTGAACCATGAACTTTATTCCATTTATTTTCATTTTCGTACAATTTAATATATTTCATAGGTTATATTTTTTTGTTACCATGTGGATACTATTCTCTTCTAAGTATTTACGAATTTCATCACGATTTTTCTTAATATTTATTGGTTGATATTCATATCCAAAAATCGCTGTACTTGTTTTAGATTTCGGTGTTATTATATCCATTGTTGTATTATACTGAAAATTACCAAGAAATGGATCTGCATTGTAATCAATTAAAATCTTAGCAACTAGCAGCACTCATTAAAGGAGTCCATTTACCTGTATCTTGAATATCTTCTGGATTTGCACCATGTTCTAACATATATTTTACAACTTCAAAATTATTCATTCTAGTCGCCCAATTTAATGTTCCACAAAAATTTGGATCAGCACCATTTTCAATTGCCAATTTAATTTTATCAAAATTCATATACCATTTATCAGCACCTATTTTGAAATGTGTCCATGTTGCAGCATGAAGAACTTTATTCCATTTATTTTCATTTTCGTACAATTTAATATATTTCATAGGTTATATTTTTTTCTGTGGTATGCTGTGGTATAAAGTTCATAAATATATTTCTTACTTCGGTTGCTGGTTTTATATTTGTGAAAATCACAAATTATATTTTATTGCATCTACATATGTATCTACGTCTTCTTTATTGTGTGAGTAGAAGAATATATTTTCTTCTGGTATCCATCTTCTATATGTTATTTTTGAATTTTCTTTTCTAATATATCTTATACTATTATAAAGTCTTGCTGGAGTTGCTATGTTTTTTTCCCAAAAATATTCCTCAAACAAATATTTAAATTTTGGTGGCACAGTATCATATTCTATTTGGTATGCATTTCTGTTATTTTGTTCGAAATTGTCTATCTTCTTGGTTATATTACATATATTAGTTCCTATAAATTTTTTGAATTCGGGATCAAAAGAAGGTTCTAAAAGAGGATGGTCATTTTTATTTATAAGAGAAGATACGATGGCATAGTCATAAATTTGTGGTTTAGATTTATTTTTATATTCATTTAATTTCATTAGGTATTTCATATTATAAATTATATTTATTTACATCTTCTATATATTCTAGTTCTTTTCTGTTTTTGGAGTATTCAATTATGTCTTCTCTTTTAAAATAAATAATTCTATTACCAGATACGATGGCATATTCGGGTGTATTATATGCTATATATCTTATTTTAATAATTTTTCCTATAATAAAATTAGATTTTTCACGGTACTGCCAAAGCACTCGGTCATCGTAAACGATAACATAATCATCAATTTGGGGTGGAGTTTCTTTTTTTTCGAATATAATAAAGGGTGTTATATGTTTCATTGTTATAGATTATATTTTAGAGTATCTCTCCATAGTTCAAAGTCATTTAGTTTATTTATAAAGTTAAAGGTTTCTGTGTATTTAAAATAAAAATCTTCACCATTATGGATTGGTAAAATCGTTTTCATAAATGTTACAAGGTCTTTCATTTGGTCACTATATGTTTTTGCATCATCGTTCATTACGAATGATTTGAAATTTCTATTATCTGTTATTAATGTGCTTAATTTGTATTTTGAATTTGTAAAAACAATGGCGGCATATTCGTCACTTGTTTCTTTTTTTATTTCAAATTCAAATTCATTTGTAATTTCAATTATTTTTTCATATAGTTGTATTAGTAATGGATTTGTTTCATCATATGATAATTTTTCATAAACTTTTTGATAAATCGTTTTAATATATTTCATTCATTTATATATAAAATTTTTATTTTAGGAAAAAGAGTTGTATATTTATTATATGGGAGTAATTTGTGAGAATTATAGTAAATGTAAATTAATAGAAGGTTTTGGTCCTTTTGTTTGTAGACATCATTTTGAGCATGATTATCAAAATGCTTGTGATGTATCAAATTGTGGTTGGTTAAAACATATTTTGATAAATGATAAGTCATTAAAGATAAAGATTAATTATATTGCGGTTTGTGTAGATTATAATAGGTTAGTAAGGAAGGAAAAGTTAAAGAGGATTAATGAAAAATTATAAAAGGTAATTATATCATACAATGTAAGAATGTTGATGAATCTATAAAGGTTCAAAAAATTTTATTTTCTGTTGGTTCAATTGTTAATCTTAGGTATGGTTGGTTAAGAATAAGTGAATCTAAAATTATAGCGTTAGGAGAGCCTTACAAACATTTGTATTGTTTTTATATTAACATTAAGAATTATAAATATATGACTGCTAATATGTTAATGCGGAAAATAAAATTGGAGAAGTTAAAATCAATTAATATATGAAGAAGGAAAAGTTAATATGTGAGTATAGTGATAAGTGTACTGTTGGTGTTAAGTGTGTACATTATCTTGTACATGATAAGACAACAGGTTGTGGTCACTTTGGTTGTGATCAGGTGGATAATGCAGTTTGTGTGAGTATTAAAGAGATAAGGAAGAGAAAGTTAGAGAAGTTAAATTCATTATAAATTGTATTTATTAGCGTCAAGTCTCATTTCAACATATTGTACGGCTTCTTGTATATAATTAGTTTGAAAAACAATATTAATGACATTGGAGGGACAGCGAAAAGAAGTGTCATAATCAATTTTTTTTAGTTTGGTGTTTTTGTCAGGATAAAAGTCACAGTATAGTTTGGGCCAGGTTGAGTATCTTTTGATTATAATAAAATCATTATCTTCTGGTATAAATTTTAATATTTCATATATATCAAAATGAGTTTCTACTTCTTCTTCTACTATAAATTTTTCATAATTAGAATTTTCGAATGTTTTTAAGTATTTCATAGAAATTATATATAAAAATTTTTTATTAAATTATTTTTTATTATATTTAGATTATGAAAATGTTTAAAATAGAAGAAGGTTTGGTATTATACTGTAAGAAGGACACTCATATTTTTAATAAAGAAAAGATAAATAAAGGATCGGAGTGTAAAATTGTTGCAGTTCAAAGATCTACTATATTTTTTGATAACACTTGCCAAATAGATTATGATAAAAAGGGACTTGCTATAAGTATTAAGAAAAATGGATCTGATTTTTCTTTATTATTTATGAGCTTTAGGAGCTATGACTACGAGTATATTTGGGATCATTTTATACTAGAGGAATTATATTTAAGGAAGCAAAAACTAAAAAGGCTGAGTAGTTTATGAACTATATTAATAAGGAAGAATTATGAGAAAAATTAGTTTTTTTATTCGTAGTAATAATATTGAGGATTATAAAGAGTTTATAATCTTAGCTGATCGGTATGGGTTTAATACTAGTAATTTAGAAAATTTAAGAATAGATGATCAGGGAAAACTTTTTGTAAAAAAGTTTGGTGTTCGTTTCCAACCGATTGGAATTGGAATCATCAGTGATATACCTGATCATGTTGTGGACACAAAATTTGATCTATGTTCAAGGGTTTTTTTGGCTTATGAAAATTATGACATTGCAAGGGAAGTATTAAAATCATCTGATATGGAAAAATATATTAGGATTTATAAACATAGACTTAGAAAATTCAAACATCATATTCAAGGATTATTAAAAGATAAATTAAAGAAGTATCCATATTTTGAGATTGGTGAGGAGGTTTATAGTGACATGGATGTTAAATATCGTTGGATAAAAGAGTTGGGTTATACTTATTTTGTAATATTGGGTTATACTTATTTTAGTAGTGGTTGGGAAATAAGAACACAGAAAGGTTATTCTTTTTTTGAGACTTTGAATCCTAGGTATAAGAAGAAAATTCGTAAGTATAAGTTGAAGAAAATTGGTTTATAGAATATTTTATGATTTTAAAAATTGGAGATATAGTTAGGGTTAAATCAATCCAGTGGTATAACAAGAATAAAAAATATTGTGTACATGGTCCTGGCCCGTATGGATTTGTAGTCAAGAATACAACAGTTAATTTTACAGACCATATGAGTACATATTGTGGTAAAATTGGTATCGTTGTTGGTTATTTACCTTTTGGTTATGATATTCAATTTGAAGATGAATCTCAATATTATCGTTACGTATGGACAAATGATATGTTGGATTTGGAGAAGTTAATACGTAAGAAAAAATTAGAAAAGATTAAAAAAATGTAAAATATGAAAGTAAATGATATTATAATTTGCAAAAAAAATTATAAAATTTATAAAAAACATGCGAGATATAAAATCACAAATATAATTATCAATGATTCTATATTTCATCAAGATTGGATAGTATGTGGGGACGCAGGTATGCGAGCCCAGTTTGGTTTTGGTTTGCATTTTTCTTTGATAGAAGTAGAAAATTGTAATTATTTTTATAATTATTTTTATACTTTGAAGGAATATCGTAAATTGAAATTAGGGAGAATAAATGAGAGTTCATTTAGAAATAAATGGAGAAAAATATGGTTTTAATATGTGTACATTCGGCTAAAGGTTTTACTATTGGTAAAATATATAATAACTTTAAAAATTCTCATGTGTCTGCGGATTTTTTTGTTGGCACTGATGATAACGGTAAATCTATTTGGGCACTTAAAGAATATTTTACACCACTATCTTTACATAGAAAATTAAAATTAAAAAAATTAGATGGCATTAGTGAGAGCAAAGATCTATAGATTATATTTTTCCATTTCTTTTTTAAGTTTAAGATCTATTATCATATGTTATTAGATATTCCTTGTAAGGGAATGTAGCCGTACGGTCGTTTATTTGTAAAATTTGTCCTATTCTATTTTTAATCACTACCTGCTTTGGATGCATTTATGTGTGATTCACTAAATCCGTGTGAAGAACTATGTGAACTTGAAGATGAATGTGAAGAAAATGAATGTGAAGATGAGGAAGAATGTGAAGAAGATGAACTGTGTCCACCGCCACCTCCTCTTGGAAAAAGGGGTGATGTAATCATAAACATAAATGCAATAATAATACTAATTTTTTTCATATTGTTTTTTTTAAGTGAGTGAATATTAATTAAACATGATTGAATAAACAACAATAGTAACAACTGTTGTCACGAACAAAATTGCAACAACTAGCTGCAAATTGCTAACCAAAACTTCCTTTTCTAATACATTTTTCATATTTGTTTTCGTTTATAATGCAAAGATAAGGAAAATTATTAAAAGAAAAAAAAATAAAAGGGAGTCTTTTGAACTCCCTTATAATAAGAACATTAAATTTCTATTTGTTGAACAACCCAAAAATCACTTGCTAAATTTTTATTTGTCAAATAAGAATAAGGAATATAAAAATATCCTTTATCACCCCAACTTGTTCCCCAGCTATTCATTGTAATAAACCATTGTTTAGTATCATCATATCCACAGCACATTACAGCGTGGCCACCGAGTATTGATTCATATGGTCCTGGCATTGGAACTATACCAGTTTTTGCTACAGAGTCACTTTCAAATGATGAGTAAACAGTAAACCCATAAACAAAAGGAAATCCACTAGCAAGTGTACCTTTCATTTGATCTAAAGTTTGGGTAACCGCTTGATATTTAACTGCTTGATGTAATAACGCTTCTGTGTAGGATTTGGTTGTAGGTTTAGTTTTAAATTTACTTATAATATATGGCCATGTAGTTTCAGTACAAGCACCTTGTAGATTTAGTGTTTTAATACCATCACGAATTTCAGCACCTGCATCTTGTTTTACTGTTCCTTCAATAACTCTTTCATTATAATAAATAAATAGTCTTGATGGTTCAAATTGAATTTTAGATTTTTGTTTAATTTGATCAAAACGATGTGCAGCTGCGATTGCATTTGCAGTACATGATCCTAAATTTGATTGATCCACAACGGGTGGACAATTTGTTCTCAAATCAATTTTAGGTGGTAAAGATTTTAATATGCTTTCTGAGACTGTAAATTGATAATCTCTAAAATCTGGAATTTGTGGCTTCCAGCCATACCTTTGAATTTTTCTCATTTTTTATATTTTTCTTGTATATATATTTTTAAATGAGTCAATGAAGCAAAAGTGTAAAAAATACTTTAACTTTGTTCATAAATTTTTGTTCACGGGTGTTATTTATAATTCTGGAGCATTAAAGAAGATGAAAAACAAGCAATTGAAAATCACTTATAAATTATATTTTTCTATATCTCTTTGAAATGGATATGAAGTGGATAGGGTTTTTAAAGAAGTTGCTAGTGGAATGAATGATAATAGAAAAGAATTAAATAAATTACTTGAAATTAAATATAAATATATAGTTATAGAACATAAAGATAGGTTAACTAGATTTGGCTTTAATTACTTGGAAACTTTATTGTTCAGACTAGGAACAGAAATAATAGTAATCAATAGGGATAGAGAAGATGAAACAGATTTAATTAAAGATTTTATATCAATTATCACATCATATTGCTGTAGATTATATGGAATGAGACGATGTGAAACAAAAAAAGAAAAAATATTAGAGGTAATAAATGATAACCATTAAATTAAAATACAAATCCAACACTGATTTTCAGGATTTTCTTTCAAACCTTCAAAGACAATTCTCCAATGTCTATAGATATAGTTATAATAGATTTTATGATGGTTTATCAAAAAAAGAAATTTACCACCTCATTCCATCTCTAAACAACGTAGAACTCATTAAAGGTAGATTAATTAATGATTGTATTGATTTTGCTTACAGATTATATGAAAAAGATAAAAAATCAAACCATAAATCAATCTTCGGCGGTAAAAAGAATTTCATCCTGAAATGTAAAGAAAAATTAACAAATGAACAATTTTCACAGAAAAGGTTAATATCGTTATATTTTCAAGGTGAAACTGCTAGATCAGGTAATAGAAATTTTAACCTTGATATCCTTAATAACACAATAACATTTAAATATAATAAACAATTCCATTTTGATTTATCTGTTAAACCATCTAAAAACCAACTAAAACAATTAATCGAACTTCAGGATCTATGTAATCAAAAGAAATCAAAATTTACAATCACTTTAAGTCATGAATTTATTAATATTAGTTTTGAACCAACAAAGCATGAAGTGATTGATTTAATTGATGATAGGTTTGTTGGAATTGATTTAAATCCAACAAATATTGGAATGTCCATTTGTAATTCCAAGATGGAAGTGATTGATAGTTATGATTTTGAATTCTCTGAAATCATAAACAAGATAAAAAAATCAAAGGTAGCAAGTAATTCCAAGGAAATGAAATATTTGAATAATAAATTGGATTATGAAATATTGAATATAAGTAAAAAAATATCAGGCATATCCAAACATTATAAATGTAAATTTATATTTATAGAGGATCTAGAATTTAAAAGTAAAAATGAATGGAATAACAGGTTATTAAAGAATTTATGGAAAAGAAATATTTTCATTCAGAATTTAGAAAAGAGATGTGGGATAGCCAATCAGAGGTTATTCAAGGTTAATCCGGCATATAGTTCATTTATAGGTAATTGTATGTATGATATTGTAGATCCTGTAAATTCTAGTATGGAAATTTCTAGAAGGGGTTATGAAATAATAATAAATAAGTCAAAGAAATTTTATCCAGTAGTTTGGTTAAAAGAGTCATTAAAACACCAATGGAAGGAAAAGGTTAGTGATATACCAGATAGTTGGAAAGAGTTATTCGATTTAGTAAAAAACTTGAAATTGAGTTATCGAGTTTCATTAAAGGAGGATGTAAATGATTTTAATGTTTTTAGTAAAAAAGTTAGGATGTATGATATTTATCAATTTTCTTGATAAAGTCATATTTTTCTATATTTTTTCTAACTCTATTGAATAATAAACTTTATTATCTTTTTGATATTTTGTTTTGAAAAACTTCAAATAATTGTACCAATTTCTAAAACAACACCATTTGTTGAAGTATCAGTAAATATAATTACATTGTCATCTTCATCTTTATCCATTTCTCCCATCACTTCATGCTCAGGAAAATAATTTGTAACTTTATCATTACATATAATAATATCACTACAACATGAACGATAACCATCACTTGGATCTTCTGTTGCTTTGTATGTTATTCCATCTAATATAAATGTAACAACTGTAGCATCTTCATCCTCTTCTGATTCGGTTGTTATGTCAACACCAGATAACATATGTAAACCAACTAAACTTTTTAATTCAACTATATTATAGTTTTCAAATAATTTTATATATTTCATTTTGTTATATATAAATTTTTTTATTTTAAAAATATTTAATATATTTGTTTAATATGGAATATAAAGATATGGAATACGATTTTAAAGAAATTGAATGAGTGCAGGATATAAATATAAGATAGGTGATGTTGTTTATATCAAAGATTTAAATTGGTTCAAAAAACATCAGGGATGGGAATTTGGTGTAATGTTTATCAGCAAATCTATGTTTGAACATTGCGGTAAAAAGGCAATTATCACTAATGAATTTGGTGGTTATAAATATGTGGTAGATATAGATAATCGCCATATTTATGCTGAGAAAATGTTTGAAACATTACGAGATGTTAGAAAAAATAAATTAAATAAATGGACTTCAGTAAGATACAACACATAAGTTTTACAACTGCTAAAGAGGCAGTTATAGTTGCTAAATTTCTTCAAAGCCTTGACTATAAGATTAAAAAAGAATATTTGAAAGAATCCTTCTATGAATGTAATTTACCTTTTGGTAATTTTGAAATTGCTCTTCTCTACTACTATTATGGATTCACTAAGCTTGGAAACGGGGAATGGCGTTGTTCTAATGATGGTGGTGTTATATTTACATATTCAACAAAGGCTAAACATTTAATTAGAAGAGAAAAATTGAAAAGGTTAAACAGTTTGTAACTTTTTAAGTTTCATTTTTCTCATAGTTTTTAAATCATCCAACATATAATCTTGAAATACCCATTCATCACCTGCTATATCCAATAGGTAAAAATCAGAATGGGCTGCTGTAACTTGTGCTCGCATGCCACAATACTGTTTCATTTCAGAAGTGAAACAATGTTGACCTTGCCGGCTAATACAATCATCAAAATCTTTGTTTTTATTATACCATTTCAAAGATTTTATAACAACAACATCACCCTCCTTGTATTTCATTTGTTATTTTTTTAAGTTTCTGCTTTCTAATAAGTTGTTCGTATGTAATCCTCTTATAATCAGTAATATCTGTGGCATTTTTAAATATGATATCCATATCTTTCATTGTCTTATATTTCATATCACAACTTTTACCTGTTAAAATATAAACATATTTCATATTTTTAAAAATTGATATGTTAAATTTTTTCAGTTGATGATTTCTTTGTAAATCATCCCAATAATAACCAAAACTAAATAAATATTTTTGCAATTGAATAACATCAGAAACCTTTGTCTTTATTATAAGTTGTTTAAGTTTCATTTTATTTTAGTTTTAAGTTGCAATAATGCCTCTTTAATTGCTTCTTTGTCAAGATTATCAATGTTTTCAAGTAAAAAATCAATATCTATTTCTATAAGTTTTTTTAATTTGGCTTTTCTCTGTAATTTAAGATTTTTCTTTTTATCTAAAATTGTTGGTGGTGCACTTTCTTCCTTTTCCTTTAATGGCGTAACATATCCACCACTACCCCAACCATAAAAACCTTTAACATTATTTGCAGCGTGTTCTAATACTTCTTTAAAGGTGCCTTCAAAGTTGCCAAGAAACGCATTACTATGATGTCCACCCAAATCACAATTAGGATCTTCACCATAAACTGAATAGACAGCATAACCAACATCTTTAGAAGAATATTTAGCGTATTAAATAACTTTATATAAAATAATGACATTTAATGTTAATTTAATGTTAAACAATGTTAAAAACTGGTTTTCGGGGATATTATATTTATATATAGTATATGAAGTTAAGTGAATATGCTAGAAG
>TBL_comb47_HYPODRAFT_10001272_pt1 | contig 32843 bp, 27 predicted proteins | sample TroBogypolimnion_40_FD_10682 | JGI IMG/M metagenome (IMG submission 10682)
CGAAGGCCGTGGCGGCCGTGGTGAAGGTCGTGGTGGCCGCGGTGGCCGTGGCGGCGAGCGCGGTGACCGTTCTGAACGTGGCAATGGCCAGCAGCGCGAACGCTTCGATGCCGAAGGCCGGCCGATGGCCGTGGAAGCCCAGGGCGTGGAAGCACCCAATGGCAACCCGGACAACCGCGAGCAACGCCCCGAGCGCGCACCTCGCCCAGAGCGTGGTGAACGGACGGAACGTGGCGACCGTGGTGGCGAGCGCGGCAACCGCCCTCCCCGCCAAGAGCGCGTAGAAGGTGCCCAGGCTGTGGAAGCTGAAGGCCGTCCCGCCGAGCGCGAAGAAAACGTCGATGCCAATCGCGACGCAAATCGCGAAGGCAACCGTGGCGAAGCCGGTGCCGAAGGCATGGAAGGCCAGCGCGGCGAAGGCCGTGGTCGTGGCAACCGCGGCGGCCGTGGCCGTGGCGGCGAGCGTGGTCCCCGTCCCGAAGGCGTGCAGCCCCAGGGCGAAGGCCAGGCACAACAGCCCATGTTCGTCTCTGAAGAAGCGCAAGCCTCTGCCGAGCAGAACAGCGAAGGCAACGAGCCACGCAATGGCAACAACGGCGAGCCGCGTGAAAAGCGTTCCCGTGACCGCTATGGCCGTGACCGCGGTCCCCGCACGGAGCGTCCTGCACGCCACGACTTTACCGAAAACGGCGTGACGGAAGTCGCTGCTGGCGAAACCGTGGCCGTGCAAGCACCGGTGGTGGTGCAGCTGGCACCGCAGCAGGCCTTTACGCCCGCAGCACCCGTCAGCGAAGCCGTGGCAGCCGCGCCTGTTGTCGTGGTACCTGTTGTAGCGGCACCCGTTGTCGCCGCTCCAGCACCTGTTGCCGCAGCGCCGGTAGCCGTTGTTGCCGCTCCGGTGGCAGCACCCAAAGCGCTTGCCCCGGCAGCCCCTGCTACAGGCAGCATGCCCAAGGTGACCGGCTTTGCCCTGCCCCAGGAAGACCTGATTCAGGTTGCACAGGGTTCGGGCCTGCAGTGGGTCAACACCAATGCCGACAGCGTCGCCAAGGTGCAGGCCGCGATTGCGGCCGAGGCGCAAGCCGTGCACGTGCCGCGTGAGCGCCCGGCAGCCGTGAACGTGGAAGCCGGCCCTCTGGTGCTGGTGGAAACCAAGCGGGATCTGCGCAATATGACGCTGCCGTTTGAGGAAACCAACCCCAGCTAAGCTGCGAAGTGTCGAGCTTAAAAAGGGCACCCCAGGGTGCCCTTTTTTTGTTTCAAGGGAAAACCCTTATAAAATTGCTTACCTCCAGACATTGCCGGTGATCCAGGCTGCGCGGGGCTCATCCCAGATCACCTATAAACCTAGATTCATTGTGATCATTCGCCCCCGCCCCCATTGGATTCGACTGCTGCTGGTTCGACGGGGCTCCCTGGTGCACCGCATTTACGGCCAGCAACTGTTTGTCTTTGCCCTGTCCTGCGCCGTGGTGATGGCGCATGGCCAGCTGTTTTTGTGGAAGGTGCCTCTCAACGCCAGTCCGTTTTCGCTGATGGGCGTCTCCTTTGCCATCTTTCTCGGATTCCGGATCAACGCCAGTTACGACCGTTTCTGGGAGGCGCGCAAGCACTGGGGCAGCGTGCTGGTGGATGCGCGCAATCTGACACGTCAGGCCTTGACGGCGATTGCACCGGCGCGCGACATCCGCCCCTTTGTGCTCGGTTTGGTGGGCTTTGCCAGCACCATGCGCAACCAATTGCGCGGCCATCCCGCCGACGCGCAGACCGAGGGATTGCTGCCGGATGCCTTGCGCAGCAACCTGCTGAACGCGCGTTCCGCGCCCACACTGGTGCTGGTCTGGCTGGGGCACTGGCTGCGCGATTGCCGCCAAGCGGAACAACTGGAGCCGGTCATCGCGCACAAGATGGAAAGTGCGCTGGACAGCCTGTCCTTCGCCCTGGGCAGTTGCGAACGCATTGCCAATACGCCCCTGCCCTTTGCCTACTCGGTGATTCTGCATCGCAGCGTCTATCTGTATTGCGCACTGCTTCCCTTTGGCCTGGTTGACAGCATAGGCCTGATGACACCCCTGGTGGTGACCTTTGTTTCTTACACCTTCTTTGCCCTGGAAGCCCTGAGCGACGAGATTGAAAACCCCTTTGGCGTGGAGCCCAACGATCTGGCGCTCGATGCCATGGTGGCCAGCATCAACTCCAGCCTGCGTGAAATGCTAGGGGACATTCCGCCACCGGCACCGCTGCCCGATGCCAACTTTGTCTTGACCTGAGGGCGGCCGCCACGGCAGGCGTTGCCGTGCAGCGCGGCCCTAGCCGTCCTGGCCCGGGACCAGCAGACCCTTGCCCACCAGCTCGCCATAACTGAACACCTGGTTGCCGCCTTGTTGACGGCCGTAAGCGACGGCATGCGCGCTGCGCTCCAGCGCGGTGCCAGGGGAGTCGTCGGCGCCCAGTCGGGTAAAGCCGCCACAGGCCGTGGCATGGCCCACCTGGGGAAAGTTGAACTTGTCCATATTGGCGCGAAAACGCTCAAACGCCAGCAGCACCAGCGCCTCGTCGGGGCAATGCATGAGCACGGCAAATTGCTCACCGCCCAGACGGTAGATGCGGTCATAGGTGCGAAAGCTGTTGTTCAGAATCCGCGCCACCAACAGCAGCAGCTCTTCGGCGATCAGTGGTCCCTCTTTTTCTGCAATGGCCTTGAACTGGTCGACGCGAATGGTGCCCAGCCAGTAGTTGGGTGGCACGCGGTGACGGCGTTCCTGCCCGGGTTTGACCTGCGCGCCCCGCAGGCCTGACTGCGCACCCATGCCCTCATCGAGTTCCTCCAGGACGGCGCTGTAAAAGCTGGCGTCCAGCGCCTTGCGGTTGAGCAGACCGGTCAGCCCGTCGCGGTCGCTATAGGCCAGCAGGCTGTGCATATTGCGAAACACCTGCAACAGCAGACCAATGGTTTCCAACTCCGCCGGGTTCAAGGTCTTGGAAGCATGAATTTCCAGCACGCCCAACTCCTCGCTGCGCGAAGGCTCAAACATGGGCACATAGCTGATGCGCGGACCGGCGTCACCGGCCAGCGCGACCTCCAGCCGTTCACCGGTCTGTATGCTGCGCAGGCGGTCCCGCTCATCCTCCAATGCGGGCAGGGACTGAAAGTCGACCCGCAGCGGGTCGGTCACCGAGCCGCCGCCGCGCGCATCCAGCGTCGCCACCTGCAGCCAACGGCTGACACCTTCCTGGCTCAACACACTGGCAATCACCACGCGCTGCAGCGGCAGCAGGTCTATCAGGGCCTTGGCCAGGGTCAGCTCCAGCAGATCCCTCTCACGGTGGTCGGTCAGCTTGATCAGGTGTTGGATGAGTGTGGCCATGCACGCATGATAGCCCCGAAAGCCAGCGGTTTTCCTGTCTGCTTAGCGCCGGATCAGCGCTTGGCGGCTTCCTTGAGCGCCTGGCGATAGGCCTCGGTGGCAGCCGCAGTATCTTGCCTTTGTTCCGCCATTTCTGCCAGCGCGCGCCAGGCGTCGCGCTTGAGGCCGGAGTCCTGCAACAGTGCGAGCGACTGCTTGAGCATTTGCTGCGCCTTGCCCCACAGCCGCAGGCGCATGCACACCACGCCGGCCAGATATTGCAGGGCCGCGTCCCGTGGATTGGCGATTTGCGCCGACTCGATGCGCGACAGCCATTGCGCATCGACCGTTTGGCCGCTGCTGCCAAAACCGGTTTCCAGGATGCGCACCAGGCGCACCCTCTGGCCCAGATTAAGCAGGTCCTGTGAACCCAACAGAACACTCCATACCGGCATCAACCACTGGCGGGATGTGGCGCCGTCGCCGCCCTGCTCCAGCAGCCGCTCCGCCGCCTGCATCGCTACATCCGGCATTCCCCGTTCGGTCGGCTCCAGGCTGTCCCAGGCGCGTTGCAGCTGGACCGGATCGTGCGCCGCAAGAATGAGCTCTATGGCCAGCCCCCGTGCAATGCTCTTGCCGGCCACCTCGGAAAATGCACGGTGCTTGGTCAACAGCCGCGCCATCTCCAGCGCCTGCAAGGGTCTGCCGGCCATGCGCGCGGACTTGAAACGCAATCGCAAGGCCAGGGTGCGGCGCGATGCGCCTTGCGGCATCAGGTCCAGCCACTCCATGGATTTTGCCGCATCGCGATCATCCAGTGCCCAGCGCGCCGCACGCAGTTGCACGCCATCGCGCGTTTCCTGCGCATCGCGCGCCAGCGCATGTTCCATCGCCAGGCGAAAGTGCTTTTCCCGCAGCGTGCGGTCCTGCAGGGCATGGGCACTTTCGGCGGCCAGCAAATGCGACAGGGTGCGCAGCCGCTCGGCATAGCCTAGCACCTCACCGCCCTGCGCCACCGACTCCTCCAGCGACACCACCAGCTCGGCCGCCTTGCGGGCGCGGATATAGCGTCCCCCCATCAGATGCGACAGCGAGTCCAGCAGGGCGGACTGGATCGCGCGCTCACGCTGCTGCAAGCGCCAGCGCCGCGCCTGCTGCGGAATACCGAAAAAAGCCGACAGGGTGCGCAACGCGAAGTGCAAGGTGACAAACACCAGGCCGATCAGCAGCAGGAACAGATTCAGCGAAATGTCAATTCGGTGCGGTGGCCAATACAAGGTCACGGTGCCAGGATCGTTGCCGGCAAACAAGGCCAGGGCCACGGCCACGGCAAACAAGCCCATCAACCACAAGGCGGTGCGCATGCTAACGCCCCGCCGCTGCGGTGGACAGCGCGGCCAGCGTCTCGTCGACGCGGGGAATGTCGAGTGCCCGCATCTGCCCCTGCACCTGCTGCAACAGCGCCAGCGTGGTCTGCGTCTTGCGCGAACCCGGATCGAAATACCGGTTCATGGCCAGCGCGGCAGTGCCCAGGTCGCCACGCGCGGATTCAATCTGGCGCGACAACAGGCCCAGCCGGGCATTGAGCAGGCGCAGTTTCAGGTTTTCACGCAGAAAAAAGGACTGCTCGGGCGTAAGCAATGCGGCGTCCGGGTCCTCGATGCGGCTGACACGCACCAGACCGCGAAGCTCGGCCTGCACCAACTGGCCGACACGGGCCCACCAGGACAACACGCTTTCATCGGCACGGCGTTTGGAACTCTCAGGCGCCTTGGCAGCCAGGGCGGTGCCGGCCGTGCCCACGGCATTGGCAATCGGCAACTCGTCGGCCAAGGTGACCAGCTCGTCCAGCTTGACCAGCAGGGATGGCGTGTCGGACAGCGCGGTGGCCTTGATGCGCGCTACGTCGCGGGCAATGGCGCGCTGCAGCTGGGCCAGTCGGGGTTGCGCCGCGCGCGTGACCCGCAGGTCGGCACTCTTGAGCGCCGCCAGCAAGGGCTCAATGCTGCCGGTCAATTGGGACTGCTGCTGCGCCAGACGCACGGCCGAATCAATATCTACCACCAGGTTCTCGTCACGCGAGCGCGACAGGCTTTGCATCAGCTCTTCCAACTGGCTGCGCTGCAAGGCCACCTCGGCCAGCTTGGCTTCGGCGACGGCCTGCCTGGCGGCGGTTTGCATCGCCAGTTCCTGCGCCTGCTTGGCCGTAGAGCGCGCCTCACCGGCCTGCGCACCCGCGTCGGCGCTCTGGCGTGCCAGCTGCTGCTGTATCCCATTCAACTTCTGCCAGACTAGCACGCCGCCCGCAATGCCGGCCACGGCCAGCACGGCCACGGCCAGCAGCATGCGCTGCGAGGCGAAGGGAGGCGTGTCCGGTGTCGGTGCAGGCAGGGCGATGGCCTGTGCGTTTTCTGCCGCGGGGTTGATGTCAGGGCTGGCCGATTCTGTAGTCATGCCAGCGATTCTATAGACGCCACCAGATCGGCCAGGGCCGGGCGCGACGCATGCACCACGGCAAAGCCGGCGGCGCGTGCCGCCTGGGCAATGCGCGGGTGGGTGGCGACGGCGCGCGCCCGGCTCCAGGACTGGCCTTCTGCCATGCTGCACAGATTGGTTACCGCCTCCGAACTACTGAACAACCAGACCGAGCCGTCCGCCGCTGCCACCTGCACCAGGGCCAAGGCGTTGGCGCTCAGCACCGGCGCGCGGCGTTCATAGGCCACCACAAATTCGGCTTGCGCGCCCCGCTCCTGCAGGCGCTCGGCAAACCATTCACGTCCCACACCCCTGGCCGGACCGGCTTCCTCTGCGGCATCGGTGTTGCCGCGCACGATCAGCACGCGCCAGCCACTCTGTACCTGGTTTTGCACCACGCGCCACAAGGCCTCGGAGTCGAACTGGACGGCGGCTTCATCGGGCGCGTCAATGCGTTCGCGCGGCACACCCGCCTTCAGCAAGGCGGCCACGCTGCCGGGGCCTGTGACAAAAAATCGTGGCTTGATCGCGCCGAAATCCATGGGGCTTGGCCGCAAGGAAAAAAACTGTTCCACCGCATTGGCGCTGACAAACATCAGCGCATCCAAGCCAGACAAGGCAAGCCAGCAGTCCACCACCGCTTGCGGGTCGGGCGCTGGGCTAATCTCGATCAGGGGCAGGGCCAGCGCATCCATGCCGGCCGCACGCAAGGCATTCACCCATTTGCCGGCCTGGGGCCCGGGACGGGTGACGATGACGCGCATCAGGCTTTGGCTTGCACAGCCTGTACCGCGGCCTGCAGTTGGCGGGCCACGCTTTCGCCCAAACGCAAGGCGCTGGCCGTGTCCGTCACGGTGGCTTGTTCGGCAACCTGGGCCAGCGACTGCACGCCTTCCGGATCGCCCCAGGCGGCGCGCATGCTCAGCACATCACCACTAAAGGTGGCGTGGGCCGCCAGCGGCATGGAGCAACTGCCGCCCATGACGCGGCTGACCGCGCGCTCAGCGCTGACCACCAGCCAGGTCTTGGTATCCATCAGATGCGACAGGGCCTTGACCACATCGTCGCGGCCCGAGCGCACCTCGATACCGAGTGCGCCCTGTCCGGCAGCGGGCAGCATTTCGGTGGTCTCGAACACGGTGCGAATACGCTCGGCCAGGCCCAGGCGCTTGAGACCGGCAGCCGCCAGCACAATGCCGTCGTACAGACCGTCGTCAAGCTTGCGCAGGCGGGTGTCCAGATTGCCGCGCAAGGGCTCAATCTTCAGGTCTGGTCGCAGGGCGCGCAGCAAGGCCATGCGGCGCAGGCTGGAGGTGCCCACGGTGGCGCCTTGGGGCAGGTCCTGCAGCGTGGCGTATTTCGGCGAGACCCAGGCATCGCGCGGATCTTCGCGTTCCATGACGCAGGCCAGCTCAAAGCCACTGGGCAGCTCCATGGGCACGTCTTTTAGCGAATGCACGGCCAGGTCGGCCCGGCCGTCCTCCAGCGCGGTCTCCAGCTCCTTGACAAACAGGCCCTTGCCGCCGACCTTGCTGAGCGAGCGGTCCAGAATCTGGTCACCCAAGGTGGTCATGCCCAACAGGGTGACCTGGTGGCCTTGCAGCTCCAAAAGAGCCTTAACGTGGTTTGCTTGCCACAGAGCCAGGCGGCTCTCACGGGTGGCGATGGTGAAATGTTGCACTGCGGTAACCTAGTTGTAACGTGAAGTTCTTGTTGAATGCTAGCATGGACTCCCATGAAGAATCCCACCCCTCCAGTCCCCGCCGCCGCGCCTGCTGCCTCTGCCATCAAGCGCAACAAAGACAACGAACGCCCCTTGGTGGAGGACATCCGGTTTTTGGGCCGAATTCTGGGCGATGTGATTCGCGAGCAGGAGGGCGTGGAGGCCTTTGAGCTGATTGAGCAGATCCGCAAGCTTTCGGTCACTTTCAGGCGCGATGCCGACCACGAAGCCGACAAGACGCTGAAAAAGCTGCTCAAAAGTTTAAGCGGTGACCAGACCGTGAGCGTGATTCGGGCCTTTACCTACTTCAGTCACCTGGCCAATCTGGCCGAAGACCGCCACCATATTCGCCGCCGCGCCGTCCATGAGCGCGCCGGTGAAACCCAGGAAGGCAGCATCGAAGTGGCCATGTCGCGCCTGCGCTGGGCCGGCATTTCGCCCCGTGTGATTTCGCAAACCCTGGCGCAAAGCTATGTGGCGCCGGTGCTCACCGCCCACCCCACCGAGGTGCAGCGCAAAAGCATTCTGGATGCCGAGCGCGACATAGCCCAATTGTTGACCGCACGCGACGACATCAAGCAGCGTGCGACGCCGTTTGAAGGCAAAAAGGACGCGCTGACACCCAAGGAGCTGGCCGCCAACGAGGCGCAAATGCGCGCCCGGGTGATGCAGCTGTGGCAGACGCGCCTGCTGCGCTTTAGCAAGCTCACCGTCTCCGACGAAATTGAGAACGCGCTGAGCTATTACGAATCCACCTTTTTGCGCGAAATTCCAAAGCTCTATGCCGAGCTGGAAGACTTGCTGGGAACGCAGCCGGTGCACACGTTTTTGCGCATGGGCCAGTGGATCGGCGGCGACCGCGATGGCAACCCCAATGTCAGCGCCCAGACCCTGGAATATGCGCTACGGCGTCAGAGCGAGGTGGCGCTGCGCCATTACCTCACCGAGGTGCATTATCTGGGCAGCGAATTGTCGATCAGCGCCCTGCTCAACAGCTGCACCGATGACATGCTGAACCTGGCCGAGCGTTCGCCCGATACCAACGAGCACCGCAAGGACGAACCCTATCGTCGCGCGCTGACCGGTGTCTATGCGCGCCTGGCCGCCACGCTGCAGAACCTCACCGGAACCACCGCCGCACGCCATGCCGTGGCACCACAAAACGCCTATAAAACGGCGGAAGAATTTATTGCCGACCTGCGCGTCATTGAGGCCTCGCTGCAGGCCCACCATGGCGCAGCACTCACGGCTCAACGCCTGCACCCGCTGATCCGCGCAGTGGAGGTGTTCGGCTTTCACCTGGCCACCGTCGATTTGCGCCAAAGCTCGGACAAACACGAGGAAGTTGTGGCCGAACTGCTGGCCACGGCGCGCGTGGAGAGTAGCTACCAGGCGCTTGACGAGACTGCCAAACGCAGCCTGCTGCTGCGCATGCTGAACGACGCCCGCCCCTTGCGCGTGCACGGCGCAGCCTACTCGGCCCATGCGAGCGCCGAGTTGGCCATCTTCACCATGGCCAAAGAGATGCGCTCGCGCTTTGGCCATGAGGCCATTCGCCACTACATCATCAGCCACACCGAGACGGTGAGCGACCTGCTGGAGGTGCTGCTGCTGCAAAAAGAAGTGGGCCTGATGCAAAACACCTTGGATGCCCAGGGCCATTGCGACCTGATCGTCGTGCCGCTGTTCGAGACCATTGAAGACCTGCGCAATGCCGCGCCCATCATGCGTGCGTTCTACGCCCTGCCGGGTGTGGCCGATCTGGTCAAGCGCAGCGGCGGCGAGCAGGACATCATGCTGGGTTACTCCGACAGCAACAAGGACGGCGGCATCTTTACCAGCAACTGGGAGCTATACCGCGCCGAGATTGCCCTGGTGGAACTGTTTGATGAGCTGGACAAAAACCACAAGATCAAACTGCGCATGTTCCACGGCCGAGGCGGCACGGTGGGACGGGGCGGTGGCCCCAGCTACCAGGCCATTCTGGCCCAGCCTCCGGGCACGGTGCGCGGCCAGATCCGCCTGACCGAACAGGGCGAAGTCATAGGCTCCAAATATGCAAACCCCGAAATCGGCCGGCGCAATCTGGAAACCCTGGTGGCAGCCACGCTGGAGGCCACGTTGTTGCAACCGACCAAGTCCGCCACCAAGGCCTTCCTGGATGCGGCTGCCGAACTGTCCCAAAGCAGCATGGCGGCCTACCGCGCCCTGGTCTACGAGACCCCAGGCTTTACCGAATACTTTTTCAGTTCCACCCCGCTGCGCGAAATTGCCGAGCTCAACATCGGCTCACGCCCGGCCTCGCGCAAGGCCAGCCAGGCGATTGAAGACCTGCGCGCCATTCCCTGGGGTTTTAGCTGGGGCCAGTGCCGCCTGACACTGCCCGGCTGGTTGGGCTTTGGCTCGGCCGTCAATGCCTTCATCGAAGGCGCGACTCCGGCACAAAGCAAGGAGCGCCTGGCGTTGTTGCAAAGAATGTACAAGCAGTGGCCGTTTTTCAAGACCCTGCTCTCCAACATGGACATGGTGATGGCCAAGAGCGATCTGGCTCTCGCCTCGCGCTATTCCGAATTGGTGACCGACATCAAGCTGCGTAAACGCATCTTCAGCGCCATAGAGGCCGAGTGGCATGCCACGGCCCTGGCCCTGAACCTCATCACCGGCGACAAGCAGCGTCTGGCGAACAACGCCTCGCTGCAGCGCTCGATCAAGCACCGCTTTCCCTACATCGACCCCCTGCACCATTTGCAGGTGGAACTGGTGCGGCGCTACCGCGCCGGCATTGCCGATGAACGCGTGCAGCGCGGCATTCATATCTCAATCAACGGCATTGCCGCCGGACTGCGCAATACCGGTTAAGCCGGGGCGCGGGCCCCGGCAACCGCCGGGGTTCGTCAAGCTAGTTCTGCGGGCGCATCACCACCTGCACATAGTTGTCGCGCGAAAGATAGCGGCGCGCGGCCGAGCGGATGTCGTCTGCCGTCACGGCATCTACCCGATTTTCGTAGTTCAGAATCAGTTGAGGGTCGGTTCCATACAGCTCGGCCGATTGCAGCTTATCCAACCAATAGGGGTTTTCACGCAGGCTCTTGCGATGCGCCAGCAACCAGTGGGTCTTGAGCTTGGCGATGTCCTCGGCCTGCGGCCCCAGGTCCTGAATCTTGTGGATTTCATCGAAGGCTGCAGCAATCACCTTGTCCACATTCTCCGGCGCGCAGGGCAGAGACAATTCCAGGCGGTAGTGTGGATACGGCGTCTGTTCCAGACCACCGCCCATGCCGCCGCCATAGATCAGCGTCAGCTTTTCCCGCAGCACATCGATGATCCGCAGGTTGACCACCTCCACCAGTGCGGCCAGCGTCAAGCGCGCGTCTTCCGAATAGGCCGCGTCCCCCGCAAAACTGAGGGAGACCTGGGCCTTAGGCTCGCTGCCCACGTTCACATCTTTCTTCACCACCCCCGGCACCGGGCGCACACCCAGATCCCGATAACCCACAGCTAGCTCGGGCGTGGGCAGACTCGCCAGATAGCTGGCGATCAGCGGGCGGATGCCGTCCAGCGTGAAGCTGCCCACCATCACAAAGGTCATGCCACGGGCGCTGGAAAAACGCTGGCCGTCGATTTCCAGAATGCGATCCAGGCTTAAGTGTTCAAAATTCTGCGGCCTGGGCGTCAGCCACAGGCGGGGATGATTGCCATACAAGGTGTTCTGTTTGGCGTCGGCAAACACCGACTCTGGGCGCGCCATGGCGTTCTTGGCTGAGTCCTGGTTGCGGCTGACAAAGGACTGGAACAGCGCCTCATCCCTGCGCGCGGGGCCGAACTTCAGGTGTATCAATTGCAACAGCGTTTCCAGATCGGCATTGCTGGAGCCTCCCTTGAGCCCCTCGGTCAGTGCATTCAGACCGGCGCCCAAGGACACCAGTTTGCCGGCCATCATCTTTTTCACCTCGGTCGGACTGAAATCCCCCACGCCCATCCCGGAAATGATGGGGGTGACATAACCCGCGTTATACATGTCGGGCGCATCAAAAAGCGACTGCCCGCCAAAGCGTGTGGCCGACACCAGAATCTGGTCATTTTTAAAATCCGTGGGCTTCAGAATGACCTTCAAGCCGTTGGACAGTTGCATCTCGGTCACGCCCAGGGCCTCATCCCAGCGCTCGGACTGGATAATTCCCGCCTGGGGTGCATGGGCCATCAAGGAGAGGGGGAGCGCCTTTTCTTCCCGAGCGATGACCGGACGCTGCTCGGCGGTCTGCACGGCGGCCAGCAGCTCGGCCTGCGTAGGAACCTGGTTGCCCGGCTTGGCGCTGCCGGAATAGACCACCAACTTGGCCGCACGCTCGGGAATCACGCTGTGCGCAAAGGCATTGACATCCGCCACGCCAATGCCGGGAAGAAGCTCACGGGCATAGGCCAGTTCGTTTTCACTGCCGGGCATTTCCTCGTGCAGCAAAAAATTGCGCAGGTATTCCGCTGCGTAAGCTGCAGACTCGGTCTTGTCGCGCTCGGCAAATCCCTGCTCCGCTGTGCGCAGTATGCTTTTGCGCGCACGCTCCAACTCGGCCTCGCTAAAGCCGAAGGCACGGGCCCGCGCGGTCTCGGCCAGCAGGGCCTGACTGGCAGGATCCACACCCATACGCCCCAGCAGCGCAGAAGACATCAACAAGCGGTAATCGGGCGCCAGCCCCTCCACCGAGCTGCTGCCGCCTACAAAGGGAGGAGTCGCTTGTTGCGTCAACTCCTGCATGCGCTGATTGAGCATGATGGCAAACATTTGTTCCAGCAGCGCCTGGCGGTAGTCTGCCATCGTCGCCACGACAGGCCTGGGCATCACCGGGTAAAGAATCTGCATGACCTCGTTGGTGGCCTCCGGGTCGGTCACCACCACCGCTTCCGATTCACTGCGAACCGGTATCGGCGGATAGTTTCTGGGGCGCTCCTGGGCCGGATTGACCAGCACACCGAAATGCTTCTGCACCTGGGCCAACATTTGTGCCACCTCCATGTCGCCCACCACCACCACGGCCATCAAATCGGGGCGGTACCAGTCATGGTAGAAGCGCTTGATGGCATCCACCTTGAAGCTCTTCAACAGATCCTCCCGTCCTATGGGCAGGCGCCTGGCATATAGGGAGCCACCAAACATCTTGGGCAGCAGCAGCTTGTTCATGCGATCCTGCGCACCCCGCCCCAGGCGCAACTCTTCGAGCACGATGGCACGTTCCGAATCGACGTCATCTGCATTGAAACTCAGGCCCTGGGCCCAGTCCTCCAGCACCAAAAATCCCTTGTCGACATCCTCCGGTTTGTCGGTCGGGAGCGGCAGCATGTACACGGTTTCATTGAAGCTGGTGTAGGCATTCAGGTCGGCACCAAACTTCAGACCGATCGACTGCAGATAGGAAACCAGCTCGTGCTTCTTGAAATGGGTCGAGCCATTGAAGGCCATGTGCTCGGTGAAATGCGCCAGCCCCTGCTGATCCTCGTCTTCCAGAACCGAACCGGCCTTGACCACCAGGCGCAGCTCCAGGCGCTTGGCCGGCAGGCTGTTTTTCTGCAGGTAATAGGTCAGTCCGTTGGGCAATTTTCCGACCGTGACCTGCGGACCGATGGGCAGCGGGTCCGCCAGATTTAATGCGGCAAGCGCGCCCGAACTGCCGCCCACCATGGCACATAGCAGCAGCAAGGCGGCGCAAAACATTCGAATTCTCTGGGTGAACATGGGCATGGGCGGGTTCATAAAACCGCGAGCATACTTGCAAGATGTGAAGCGTAGACCAGGGGCTGGTCCGGATCGCCCGCCGCAACAAGCCAATGGCTTGGGCCACAGCTTGCGGGAGCGTCGATAATCTTGGGGTTTCTTACCTCTTTCACCGGATTGTGCCGCCCTTGCGACGCCATCCCACTCATTGCCAAGCCCCATGTCCTCCAAGCCCTCCGATAACCAACTCGCCAATAAGTCACAAGCCTGGTCGGCGCTATTTTCCGAACCCATGAGCGACCTGGTCAAGCGCTACACCTCCAGCGTGTTTTTTGACAAGCGCCTGTGGCTGGCCGACATCACCGGCAGCCTGGCGCATGCCGAAATGCTCTGTCACCAGGGCATCATCAACGCAGCAGACCACGCAGCCATCCAGGAAGGCATGGCCACCATCCGTGGCGAGATCGAGGCCGGCGACTTTGAATGGAAGCTGGACCTGGAAGACGTGCACCTCAACATCGAGGCGCGCCTGACCGCCCTGGTGGGCATTGCTGGCAAACGCCTGCACACCGGGCGCAGTCGCAACGACCAGGTCGCCACCGATGTGCGCCTGTGGCTGCGCGGCGAGATCGACCTGATTGGCGAGTTGCTGACCGGGCTGCAGAAGTCGCTGCTGGCCCTGGCCGACAAAAATGTGGACGTGATCCTGCCCGGCTTTACGCATCTGCAGGTGGCGCAGCCGGTGAGCTTTGGTCACCACATGCTGGCTTATGTGGAGATGTTCAGCCGCGACGCCGAGCGCATGCAGGATGTGCGCAAACGCGTCAACCGCCTGCCGCTGGGTGCCGCCGCCCTGGCGGGCACCAGCTACCCGCTGGACCGCGAGCGCGTGGCCGCCAGCCTGGGCATGGTGGATGACCAAGGCCTGCCCTGCGTCTGCCAGAACAGCCTGGATGCGGTGAGCGACCGCGACTTTGCGATTGAATTCACCGCCGCCGCCACGCTGGCCATGGTCCACATCAGCCGCCTGTCCGAAGAGCTGATTCTGTGGATGAGCCAGAGCTTTGGCTTTATCGACATTGCCGACCGCTTTTGCACCGGCAGCTCGATCATGCCGCAAAAGAAAAACCCCGACGTGCCCGAGCTGGCGCGCGGCAAAACCGGCCGGGTGGTCGGCCACCTGATGGGCCTGATCACCCTGATGAAGGGCCAGCCCCTGGCCTACAACAAGGACAACCAGGAAGACAAGGAGCCACTGTTCGACACCGTGGACACCTTGAAGGACACGCTGCGCATCTTTGCCGAAATGGTGGGCGGCATCACCGTCAAGCCAGAAGTCATGGAGCGCGCTGCCAAGCGCGGCTATGCCACGGCCACCGACCTCGCCGACTACATGGTGAAAAAGGGCCTGGCCTTCCGCGACGCGCACGAGGTGGTGGCGCACGCGGTGAAGACGGCAATTGCCAAAGGCGTGGATCTGTCCGAGCTGTCGCTGGCCGAGCTGCAGGCCTTCAACCCCAACGATTGAGGCCGATGTGTTTGAATGTTTGAGCCTGCGCGGCTCGCTCAACGCCCGCAACATTTTGGGCGGCACGGCCCCCGCCCAGGTGCGCGCGCAGATCGCGCGGCACACCGCCCGATTGGCCTGAACACAACTCAACAGCAACAAGCCCAGGCGCGAGCCGAACTGGAAGCGACGCAACCAGTGCATTGCGCGACTTAGCGTGCCGCCAAAGACAGGGCCGGGCGGTAGTCGGCAGCTGCGTCCGAATGGGGTAAGTGAAACACCGAGACCGACTCCACCAGTCCATTGGCCTGGCGCTTCAGGCTCAGGGCGGCGGCCGCCATTTCTTCCACCAGGGCCGCGTTTTGCTGCGTCGTTTGGTCCATTTCGGTCACCGCCTCACCCACCTGGTTGACGCCAATCGACTGCTCGCTACTGGCCAGGGTGATTTCACCCACGATGTCCGACACCCCTTGGATAGCCCGCACGATCTCCTGCATGGTGTGCCCGGCCTGATCCACCAGGGATGCGCCCTGCTGAACCTGGTCAACGCTGGCGGTAATCAGGGTTTTGATTTCCTTGGCGGCGTCGGCGCTGCGCCCGGCCAGGGCCCGCACTTCGCTGGCCACCACTGCAAAGCCCCGACCCTGCTCGCCGGCGCGCGCCGCCTCCACTGCGGCATTGAGCGCCAGGATATTGGTCTGAAAGGCAATGCCATCAATCACGCCAATAATTTCAGAAATCTTGTGCGACTGCTGGTTGATGCCGCGCATGGTGGCCACCACCTGATTGACCACCTTGCCGCCCTGCACCGCAATCGACGAGGCGTCGATTGCCAGCTGATTGGCCTTGCTGGCGTTGTCGGCATTCAAGCGCACCTGGGCACTCAATTGCTCCATCGAGGCGGCCGTGGTTTGCAGGGCGCCGGCCTGGTTTTCGGTGCGAATGCTGAGGTCGGTATTGCCCTGCGAAATTTCGCCCGCAGCCAACTCCACGCTGACCGAGCCGGCGCGCACCTGGTCCACCAAAACCACCAGATTGGACTGCATATGCTGCATGGCCCGCAGCAACTGGGCAAATTCGTTCTGCCCACGGGCAACAATGCGGGCGCTCAGGTCACCGGATGCAAAGGTTTGCGCAGCCTGCACCGCTTCGTTCAAGGGTCGGCTGATACTGCCCACAATCAGCACCGCCACCCCCAGGCTGGCAGCCAGGGAGGCGACAAAAATGCCGGCCAACAGGCCGCCGGCAAGCCGTATGCGTTGCTCGGCATCCTGCTGATCCTGATCCACCAGGCTATTGGCCTTGGTCACCACATGGTCGATCGCCTTGCGGTGCTGTTCATAGGCTTTCTCGGCCTCTTGCAGGGCCAGAGCCAGAGCGGCATGGTCTTCCTTTTGCGCGGCCGGTATCAAGGATGCAAACACCACGGCATAAAACGCCTGGGCGGGCGCGTCCGCCTGCTTGAGCAAAAGGCCCTCCAGTTCCGGACCCAGGGCGCTGGCCTGCCACTTATTGTGGGCATCGTTGTAATCCTTGCGCAATCGCTGCAGGGTTTGCGTCAGCGCGTCACGGCTTGGGGCGTCGGCGGCGCTGCTGAGCTGCAGGGCGGTCAGGTAGGACTCGATGATGTAGGCTGGCGGCGGCAGGATGTCGGCCACCAAATCCTTGTTCTTGACAATGCGCTGAAACAGCGGGCCATTGACCTGCAATTCGGTCAGTGTCTTGAAGCTCCAGAGCCCGAAGAAGGCAAAGCCCAGGCTGAATAGCGCCAGAAGAATGGCGAAGCGCTTGCGAATACCAAGCTGATCAAAAAGAAATGCCATGACCCCTCCCCTGTAAGCGATTTAGTTATCACACTCAATCGTACGATTGTGCTACCCGAGCAGGCATGAAAACACATTTATTCGTACATTTTGTTTCATGTCAAACGGCTGGACCCTGGCTGCCGGGCGCCGAGTTCCAGCCGCAGCGGCAAAATATTTTCAATAGGTGGCACCCCAATTTCAATCGACCCCGTCACCCGGCAGCACGTACCATCGCAACAGTTCCAAAATCAAGAGGCCCCCATGACCGTTATCACCACCATTGAAGACCTGCGCGTACTGGCAGAAAAGCGCGTGCCGCGCATGTTTTACGATTACGCTGACTCGGGCTCCTGGACCGAATCGACTTACCGCGCCAACGAGTCCGACTTCCAGAAGATCAAGCTGCGCCAGCGCGTGGCGGTGAACATGGAAAACCGCACGACCGCCACCAAAATGGTCGGCCAGGACGCCAAGATGCCGGTGTGCATTGCGCCGGTGGGCCTGTGCGGCATGCAGAGTGCAGATGGCGAAATCAAGGCCGCCAAGGCGGCCGAAAAGTTCGGCATCCCTTTCACGCTTTCTACCATGAGCATTTGCTCGATCGAAGACATTGCGCAGAACACGCAAGCGCCCTTCTGGTTCCAGCTTTACATGATGCGCGACCGAGACGCCATGAAAAAGATGATCGAGCGGGCCCGCGCCGCGCGCTGCAGCGCCCTGGTACTCACATTGGATTTACAGGTGATCGGCCAGCGCCACAAGGACCTGAAGAATGGCCTGACCGCGCCACCCAGCCCGACCATTGCCAACATCATCAATTTGCTGACCAAGCCGCGCTGGTGCCTAGGCATGGCAGGCACGCGCCGCCACAGCTTTGGCAATCTGATCGGCCATGTGAAGGAGGTGACCAATATGAATTCGCTGGCCTCCTGGACCAATGAGCAGTTCGACCCGACCCTGTCCTGGGAAGACGTGAAGTGGGTCAAAGAGCAATGGGGCGGCAAGCTTATTCTCAAGGGCATTCAGGACCTGGAAGACGCGCAGCTGGCGGTGGCCAGTGGTGCCGACGCGATTGTGGTCAGCAACCACGGCGGGCGCCAACTCGACGGCGCGCCCAGCAGCATCTCGGCCCTGCCGGCCATTGCCCAGGCGGTGGGCGACAAGATTGAGGTCTGGATGGACGGCGGCATTCGCAGCGGCCAGGACGTGCTCAAGGCCTGGGCGCTGGGTGCGCGCGGCACCATGATTGGCCGCGCCTTTGTCTATGGCCTGGGCGCCATGGGTGAGGAAGGCGTCACCAAGGCGCTGCAAATCATCCATAAGGAACTGGACATCACCATGGCCTTTTGCGGCCACACCAACATCCAGACAGTTACCACCAACATCCTGCTGCCCGGCACTTACGACTTCAAGGGCTAAGCCAGCGCCCATGCAGCGATTGTTTCACTGCATGGGCTGCCGGATGATGGTCTTCCACTTTTCTGACGCGGCCCGGCGGATATCGCTGAGATAGATTTCGTGGTGCTTGCCGCGCGGCTTGCCATGCTCGGCAATGAAGCTATGCACTTTTTCAATCGCCGGGCCTTGTTTCGAGAACGGGCCGATGTGCAGAATCTGGGCGCTCTTGCCCTCGACAAAATTATTCAGGCGCACCTGGTTCAGCGCCGCCAGCGCCTTATTGGCTTGCAGTGCGCCAACGGCTGCGTACATCATGGCCGGCGTGATAAAGGGTGGTGCATGACCATGGCGGTCCACTTCCGCTGGGACTTGTCGCGCGTGCCAAAGTCCCGCATATCATCGGCCCACCACAGCGACTCCAAAGGCAGAACGCCATAGTCCAGCGCCAGCGGCCCCCGCTTGACCATGGACTTCAGGGCATAAGCTACTGCGAACAGCGCCTCGACCGCTTCTTGGTACGCCGGCGCGATGTTGGGGTCGCCCTGCCCGTCCACCATCAGGAAACCCATGGGCGGCACATCCACCAGTACCACCTCCTTGGCCGAAGCCTGGTACAGCTGCTTCAACTCCTTTTTGAAATCCACTTTTTCCATGGTTTGCTCCTGTGCTGGATAGGACGGCGGCCACAAGTTGGGTGCTGGGACGCGCCGCCGCAACCATAGTGGCCTCTCTATACTGCAGATTGCGCTTTCGCAACCCCTATGCTGCCTCCGAAGTGAACACGACCACCGCTACCCGCCCGCGACGCATTGCACACCTGGACATGGACGCGTTTTACGCCTCGGTGGAACTGCTGCGCTACCCGCAACTCAAGGGCCTGCCGGTGGTGATTGGCGGTGGCCGCAGGCGCGAGGACGATTTACTAGGCAAATTGCGTGTGGCGCACCCGGAGCAGGAATGGTCTTCAGCGCATTTGCACCAGATTCCACTGGATTTCTTTCCACGCCTGGCCGGCTACACCGGGCGCGGCGTCATCACCACCGCCACCTATGCCGCGCGCCAGTTTGGCATTGGCTCGGCTGTGGGCCTGATGAAGGCGGCCAAGCTGTGCCCGCAGGCGATTCTGTTGCCGGTGGACTTTGACCAATACCGCCATTACTCGCGCCGCTTCAAGGCCATCATTACCGACATTGCGCCGCTGATGGAAGACCGGGGCGTGGATGAGGTCTACATCGACTTCACCGACGTGCCTGGCGGCCAGCGCGAGGCTGGGCGGGTGCTGGCGCGCTTGTTGCAAAAAAGCATTTTTGAGGACACTGGACTCACCTGTTCGGTGGGCGTGGCGCCCAACAAGCTGCTGGCAAAAATGGCCAGCGAGTTCAACAAACCGAACGGCATTTCCATCGTACTGGAAGACGATCTGAAGACCAAAATCTGGCCGCTGGCCTGCCGCAAGATCAACGGCATTGGCCCCAAGGCGGAGGCCAAGCTCAAAAGCCATGGCATTGAAACTATTGGCCAACTGGCAGCGCGCGATCAGCAATGGCTAATGGACCACTTTGGCGAGCGCAGCGGCGCCTGGCTGCATGCCGCCTCGCACGGCCAGGACGAGCGTCCGGTGGTGACGACAAGCGAGCCGGTCAGCATGAGCCGCGAGACCACCTTTGAGTCCGACCTGCACGCGGTGCGCGACCGCGCCGAGCTGGGCGCCATCTTCACCCGGCTGTGCGAACAGGTTGCGGGTGACATGCAACGCAAGGGCTATGTCGGCAAGACCATTGGCATCAAGCTGCGCTTTGACGATTTCCAGATCGTCACGCGCGACCAGACCATTGGCTACTTTACATCCGACGCCCAAGAGATCCGCCGGTTTGCGGGTCAGTGTTTAAAACGCGCACCGCTGCAAAAGCGGCTGCGGCTGCTAGGCGTGCGGGTGGGGGCGTTGTTGAAGGCAGAGGATGCGAAGGCGGGGAATGAAGATGCTGCACGCGCCGCATTGCCTGCGCACGAGCCGACCGGGCAACTGTTCTAAAAATTCAAAGTGCAGACAGCCGCCACAGCGATGTAATCTCCGCACTGCGCGCTGCATGCAGCGGATCGGTGGTGTCCACCGCCTTGGCATGCACCGGCTTCACATCCATATGCGCCTTGACCCGCAGGCCCGCTGAGGCAATCGCCGCCAGCAGTTCGGCACGGCTGCGCAGGCCCAGGTGCTCGGCCAGGTTGGACAGGATCAGCCAACCCTCGCCCTTGGGAGTCAGGTGCGCGGTCAGCCCGCTCAGAAAACCCAGCAACATGGCGCTGCCCTCGTCGTAGACCGCATGCTCGATCGGTGAGCTGGCGCGCGCCGGCAGCCAGGGCGGGTTGCAAACAATGATATCGGCCACGCCTTCTGGGAACAGATCGGCCTTTTGCAGCTCCACATGGTCACTGACTTCCAGTTGGGCGAAATTGGCTGCGGCACATTCCAGCGCACGCTTATCCATGTCGGTGGCCACCACTCGGCCGATGCCGCGGCGCACCAGCACGGCCGCCAGCACACCGGTGCCGGTGCCGATGTCGAACGCGGTCAGCGCCGCAGGGTTCTTGGCCAGCGGCGCGGTGGCTACCAGATCGACATACTCGCCGCGCAATGGCGAGAACACGCCGTAATACGGGTGAATGCGGTTGTGCGGCGCCTCGCCCAATGCGGCCACCTCGACGCCATTCTTGCGCCACTCAAAGGCACTGATCAGGCCCAGCAGCTCGCGCATGGAAGCGACGCTACCCGCCTCGCCTTCTGCGGGCTCGCCCCAGGCCTGGGCGCAGGCCAGACGCGCATCGGGGCTGCGGCGCAGCGCCAGGCCGTAATCGCCAGCAAACGACAGCAGCACCATGCCCAGCACGCGGGCGCGTTGTGCCTGGGCCTGGCGGTGCACATGAAAGCCCTTGGCCGCCGCTGCGGCCGCTTCTTCGGGGCTGTGACGCACGTCCTTGAAGCCGGTCTGGCGCGGCCTGCGGCCACGCTTGTCGGTGCTGGCAGATTGGTCTATGCGTCGGCCCAGTGCCTGCAGCATCTGGCGTGCGTTCTGAAAGTCCCCACGCCACAGCAGCGCCGTGCCTTCGCAGGCCAGCCGGTAGGCCGTGTCCGCGCTCATGGTGTCGTCGGCCAGCATCACTTTTTTGGGTGCAGCCGCGCCGCGCTCGGAGCGCCAACGGGCGCTGCATTCCAGGCCGCCCTCTTGCCAATGGATGGTGGGAAAAGTGGCGGTAATGGCTTGGACTTGTGCGGTCATGGGGCGTCGGGTTACTGGCGTGCAGTGCGGGTGTTGGCAGGCAGAGCCTGCGGGTGGCTGGTACGCAATGGATTGATGTCCAGCCCGCCGCGCCTGGTGTAGCGGGCGTAGACTGTGAGTTTACTTGGCTTGCAGCGGGTCCAGAGGTCCATAAAGATGCGCTCCACACATTGCTCATGGAACTCGTTGTGGTTTCTGAAGCTCACAATGTATTGCAGCAGGCCTTCCTGCTCGATCTGTGGGCCGGTATAGCTGATCTGCACCGAACCCCAATCCGGCTGGCCGGTCACCAGGCAATTGCTTTTAAGCAGGTTGCTGACCAGCACCTCGGTGACCGGTGGTTCATCGGCGCCATTGGCTACCAGCAGATCGGGTGCCGGCTGGTAGCGCGTGCACTCCACGTCCAGGCGGTCCAGGTTCAGGCCGTCGAGCTCATAAATCGGTTCGCGGTCAAACAGCTCGGGCGCAATCATCTTCACGCCCACAGAAGACTTCACGACGGCGCCGCGCCAAACGGCTTCGTTGATGTCGGCGCGCAGTCGGGCCAGCACCTCGGTGGCGTCAGTGAAACGGCTGTTGTTAAAGCTGTTGAGATACAGCTTGAAGGACTTGCTCTCGACAATATTCACCGACTCGCAGGGAATGGTGAAGTGCACCAGCGCCAGCTGCGGCTTGCCGCGCAGGTTCAACCAACTCAGCTCATACGCTGTCCAGATGTCGGCGCCAAAAAACGGGCAAGCGCCTGTGATGCCGATCTCGGCACGCTTGGCCGCGCGCGGAATCGGAAACAGCAGCGAGGCGTCATACTGGTCCACATAGGCCGACGCCTTGCCGAGTTGGGATTGTTCAGGGGTATTCATGGTTCGATCAGAAGGGGTTTCGGCGCTGAGGGTCACGCGCCGGTGGCGGTGCGCAATTGCGCCGTCTGCAAATGGGGAATCAGGGCCTGCAGCAGCAGTTGCACAGCTTGCTCAGGCAGGTCGTGACCCATGCCGTCTATGCCCATCAGTTTGGCGCCCGGAATGCGCCGAGCCGTGTCCTCGGCATTGGCAAATGGTACCAGCGGATCAGCGCGGCCGTGCAGCACCAGAGTCGGGCAGCTAATGCGGATCAGCAGCGCCGCGCGCTCACTGTCCGTCATCACCGCCACCATCTGCCGCTTGGTGCCCAAGGGACGGTAGCTGCGGCGGTAGGCTAGTCGGATGGCGGCGCGCATCTCCTCGCCCGGTATGGGGAAGGCCGGGCTGGCAATGACCTGAAAGAAATCCTGAAAGGACTGCACCACAGACGCTTCATCGCTACCGGCGGGCTTGCGCATCATGGCCCGAAGCACGGTAGGGGTCGGCCCGGGCAGTCCGTGAGCGCCGCTGCTGCTCAGCATGCTGGTCAGACTCAGCACCCGTTTCGGTGCCGCAATCGCCAGACGCTGCGCGATCATGCCGCCCATGCTCAGTCCCACCACATGGGCACGCTCAATGCCCAATGCGTCCAGCACACCCAGCGCATCGGCCGCCATATCGCCTAAGGTGTAGGGCGGCTGCGGATGCAAACCCATTTGCAGCTTCACCAGCGTCCAGCTCAGCTTGGGTGTGCCCAAATGATCCAGGGCCGTGCTCAAGCCAATGTCGCGGTTGTCAAAGCGAACCACCCGGTAACCCACGGCCAGCAGCGCCTGCACAAAGGCATCGGGCCAGGCCACCAGTTGCATGCCCAGACCCATGATCAGCAGCACCACGGGTCGCTGTTTGTGCGCTGGGTCGGCTACCGCGCTGGCCGAGTCTTCGACCTCTATTTGCAATCCGTTGGCTCGAATTTTCATGCGCTGCGCCTGAACACGAGTTTGAGGGGGGTGGACTCCTTGGCTTCAAAGGCATAGCCCTCGCTGTCAAAGGCCTTGAGTTGGTCGATGTGTGTAAGCTTGTGAACCGTGGCATAGCGAGCCATCAGACCCCGGGCGCGCTTGGCGTAGAAGCTCACGATCTTGTATTGCCCGGCCTTGTTTTCCTGGAACACGCAATCCACCACCTGGGCCTTCAAGGCCTTGGTGTCCACCGCCTTGAAGTATTCGTTGGACGCCAGGTTGATCACCACGGGGCTGGCGTCGCTGCGCAGACGCGTATTCAGGTAATCCGAAATCTGACTGCCCCAAAATTCATACAGGTTGTTGCCACCGGGGTTACGCAATTGCGTGCCCATCTCCAGCCGATAGGGCTGCATCAGGTCCAGCGGACGCAGCACGCCGTACAGGCCGCTCAAGATACACACATGGTCTTGCGCCCAGGCCAGATCGTCCGCGCCAAGGCTGCGTGCGTCCAGTCCGCCATAGACATCGCCATCAAAGGCCAGAGCCGCCTGTCTGGCGTTTTTTTCCGTGGCGCGGCTGGACCAGGCCAGGTAGCGCCCCACGTTCAGGGCGCTGAGCTTGTCGCTCAGGTCCATCAGCTCGGCAATCTGCTGCGGCGACTGCTGGCGCAGCAGGTCGATCAAGACCTTGGACTCCTTGACAAACAGCGGCGCCGTGTGCGGCTGGCCCTGCAGCGGCGTGTCGTAATCCAGGGATTTTGCGGGGGATAGTAGGAACAGCATGGGCCCATTATCCTGGTTGGGCTCAAGCGGCACGGTGCGGGCCGGTAAAATTGCCTCTCGCTCTCAAAGAATGACCATGTCCGACCACGCCATCCCCAGCTCCCCAGCCAACTTCGCCACCCCCACCAGCCCGCCCGAACAACCGGGTCTGCAATCGCTGTCCAAATCTTTCGAACCGGCCGCGCTCGAGGCGCAGTGGGGCCCCGAGTGGGAAAAGCGCGGCTACGGCATTGCCGGCTACCGCGGCAACGCAAACGCCGCTGGCAAGTGCCGCCGCCTTTGCTATCCAGCTGCCACCACCCAATGTGACCGGCACCCTGCACATGGGGCACGCCTTCAACCAGACCATCATGGACAGCCTGACGCGCTACCACCGCATGTCGGGCTTCAATACCGCCTGGATTCCGGGCACCGATCACGCCGGCATTGCCACCCAAATCGTGGTGGAGCGCCAACTGGCCGACCAGAAGGTCAGCCGCCACGACCTGGGCCGCACCGACTTCGTCAAAAAGGTCTGGGAATGGAAAGAGAAGAGTGGCAACACCATCACTACCCAGATGCGCCGCATGGGCGACTCCGTGGACTGGAGCCGCGAATACTTCACCATGGACGAGAAGCTGTCCAAGACGGTGACAGAGACCTTTGTACAGCTCTATGAGCAGGGCCTGATCTACCGTGGCAAGCGCCTGGTCAACTGGGACCCGGTGCTGATGAGCGCGGTAAGCGATCTGGAAGTGGAGAGCGAGGAGGAAGAAGGCAATATGTGGCACATCCGCTATCCGTTGGTGGATACGGATGGCAGCCTTGCGGCAGCCGGGCTTCCAACGTCCATCACCGTGGCCACCACCCGCCCCGAGACCATGCTGGGCGACGTGGCCGTGATGGTGCACCCCGAAGACGAGCGTTACACGGGACTGATCGGCAAAATGGTCAAACTGCCCCTGTCGGGTGACACGCCTGCGGCTTGGCGCGAGATCCCGGTGATTGCCGACGACTACGTGGACAAGGCCTTCGGCACCGGCGTGGTCAAGGTCACGCCCGCGCACGACCAGAACGACTATGCCGTCGGTCAGCGCCACAAGCTGCCGATGATTTGCGTGCTGACGCTAGACGCCAAGATCAACGAGAACGCACCTGCGGCCTACCAAGGGCTGGACCGCTTTGTCGCCCGCAAAAAGGTGGTGGCTGATCTGGAGGCCAGCGGCTTCCTAGTGGAGGTAAAGAAGCACAAGCTGATGGTGCCGCGTTGCGCCCGCACCGGCCAGGTGATCGAACCCATGCTGACCGACCAGTGGTTTGTCGCGATGAACCAGGTCGGCAAGGGCGACGCCACCGGCAAATCCATCGCGCAAAAAGCGATTGACGCCGTGCAGAGCGGCGAAGTGCGCTTTGTGCCCGAGAACTGGATCAACACCTACAACCAGTGGATGAACAACATCACCGACTGGTGCATCAGCCGCCAGCTCTGGTGGGGCCACCAGATTCCGGCCTGGTACGACGAAGACGGCAATGTCATCGTCGCCCGCAATGAAGCCGAGGCCCAGGCCAAGGCGCCTGGCAAAAAGCTGCGCCGCGACGAAGACGTGCTCGACACCTGGTACTCCAGCGCGCTGGTGCCTTTCAGCACCATGGGCTGGGGCAACGACGACGCCAACAACGCAGCCGACCAGCGTGCCGGTGCCGGACGCAGCGAAGACCGCACCTCCGACTATGACCTGTACCTGCCATCCAGCGTGCTGGTCACCGGCTACGACATCATCTTCTTCTGGGTGGCCCGGATGATCATGATGACCACGCACTTCACCGGCAAAGTGCCCTTCAAACACGTCTACATCCATGGCCTGGTGCGCGACGCGCAGGGCAAGAAGATGAGCAAGTCCGAAGGCAATGTGCTGGACCCGGTAGACCTGATCGATGGCATCACCCTGGAGCCGCTGCTGGAAAAGCGCACCACCGGCCTACGCAAGCCCGAGACGGCGCCTGCGGTGCGCAAGAACACGCAAAAGGAATTCCCCGAAGGCATTCCGGCCTATGGTGCCGACGCTTTGCGCTTCACCTTTGCCGCGCTCGCGTCGCTGGGGCGCAGTATCAACTTCGACAGCAAGCGTTGCGAGGGTTACCGCAACTTCTGCAACAAGCTGTGGAACGCCAGCCGCTTTGTGCTGATGAACTGCGAAGGCCAGGATTGCGGCCTGATGGAACACACCAAGGAGCAATGCTCACCGACCGTCTTCGCAGAGGACGGGCGCCTTGTCAGTGCCAGTGGACCGGCCCACGGCTACCTGAGCTTTACCGCCGCCGACCGCTGGATTGTGTCGCTGCTGCAAAAGACCGAGGCGGAAGTGGCCAAGGGCTTTGAAGAGTACCGCCTGGACAATGTGGCCCACACGATTTACCAGTTTGTCTGGGACGAGTTCTGCGACTGGTACCTGGAAATTGCCAAGGTGCAGATCCAGACCGGCGTGGAGGCGCAAAAACGCGGCACGCGCCGCACCCTGATCCGCACGCTGGAAACCATACTGCGCCTGGCGCATCCGGTGATCCCATTTATCACCGAGGAACTGTGGCAAAAGGTGGCGCCGGTTGCGGGCCGCCTGCCCGCAAGCTCCGATACGCCGGGCGGCGCTGGCGCCTCGGTCAGCATCGCCACCTATCCGGTGCGCCAGCCGGAGCGGATTGACGAGGCGGCCATTGCGCAGATCGCCAAGCTCAAGCTGCTGGTGGATGCCTGCCGCAATCTGCGCGGCGAAATGAGCGTGCCGCCCAGCACGCGCCTGCCGCTGTTTGTGCTGGCGCAGACCGAGGCCGAGGGCGCGTTCCTCAAAGAGTCGGCGCCGATTCTGCAGGCGCTGGCAAAACTCAATGAGGTGAAGCTGTTTGCCGACGAAGCCTCTTGGCAGGCGGCAGCACAAGCGGCCCCGGTAGCCGTGGTGGGCGATGCGCGCATCTGCCTGCACATGGAGGTGGACGTGGCAGCCGAGAAACTGCGCTTGGGCAAGGAAGTGGCGCGCCTAGAAGGCGAAATCGCCAGAGCCACGACCAAGCTGTCCAACGAGGCCTTTGTCGCCAAGGCACCACCGGCCGTGATCGATCAGGAGCGCAAGCGCGTGGCGGGTTTCTCCGACACCGTGCTCAAAATGCGGGACCAGCTGGCGCGCTTAGGCTAGTGGACTAACGGCGGCGCAGGATATGGATGTAATCCTTGTCCTGTGTCTGCTGCTCAAGCAGTTCATTGCCGGTTTGCTTGGCAAAGGCCTGGAAATCGCGCAAGGATCCCGCATCGGTAGAGACGACCTTGAGGACCTGGCCGCTTTGCAGCTCGGCCAAGGCCTTTTTGGCCTTGAGTATGGGCAAAGGGCAGTTCAGGCCACGGGTGTCAATTTCTTTGTCGATCTGCATAAATATTCCTAGGTCGAGTGCATTGTAGGGTCGCAGGCTGCGCCCCTACTGCGCGGCATCCATCAGGCCGGAAACACGCCGGTAGACAGGTAGCGGTCGCCCCGATCGCAAACCACAAACACGACGGTTGCATTGCGCTCGCGCTCGGCAATTTTTTGCGCCACCCAGCAGGCACCTGCGGCCGAGATACCGGCAAAAATGCCCTCCTCGCGCGCCAGACGGCGGCACATATCTTCGGCATCACCTTGGCTGACATAGACCAGCTCGTCCACATTGGCGGGATCGTAAATCTTGGGCATGTATTCCTTGGGCCATTTGCGGATGCCGGGTATGCGCGAGCCCTCGGATGGTTGCGCACCGATGATGCGAATCGCGGGATTTTTTTCCTTCAGAAAGCGCGACACGCCGGTGATGGTGCCGGTGGTGCCCATGGCGCTGACGAAGTGCGTCACCCGGCCCTGGGTGTCGGCCCAGATCTCGGGACCGGTGGTTTCGTAATGGGCACGCGGGTTGTCTGCATTGGCAAACTGGTCCAGCACCACGCCCTGCCCTTCGGCAACCATCTTGTCGGCTAGGTCACGGGCGTATTCCATGCCGCCGCTCTTGGGCGTGAGGATCAGTTCGGCACCAAAGGCCTTCATGGTCTGCACGCGTTCGATCGACAGGTCCTCGGGCATGATGAGAATCATGCGATAGCCCTTGATGGCGGCCGCCATGGCCAGGGCAATGCCGGTGTTGCCCGAAGTGGCCTCAATCAGGGTGTCGCCGGGCTTGATTTCGCCGCGCTCCTGCGCACGCCGAATCATCGAGAGCGCCGGGCGGTCCTTGACCGATCCGGCCGGATTATTACCTTCCAGCTTGGCAAGCACCACGTTGCTGCGTTCGGCATTGCTTTGGGCTCCGATGCGCTGAAGCGCAACCAGGGGGGTATTTCCGACGGTGTCTTCAATGGTGGGATAGTTCATACCCATAAATGTGCCATAATTTGACTCGTTCCTCATTCCAGCCCGGGTGGTGAAATTGGTAGACGCAGGGGACTCAAAATCCCCCGCCGCAAGGCGTGCCGGTTCGATTCCGGCCCCGGGCACCACGGTGATGTAACTAAGTAGTTACCCTAAGCCCTTGATTCAATTGAGTCGAGGGCTTTTTCATTGGGGAATTGACCATTCTTACAAGGTTTTCCCTCACCGCCATAGTTGCCCGTATTTCTCCGTAATCTGCTATCTTTGATACCCAATTACGCACAGACTCCCCACGGGACTACGCATGAACATCGCAAAGTACAAGGACAAGTGGCGCTGCCAGGTCTACAAAAACGGCATCCGCAAATCAGGAACGTTCGCCACCAAGACCGAGGCAAGTGATTGGGGAAAGCGCACGGAGATTGAGCTATCCGACGCCAAAGCAGAACTGGGCTTCACCTTCGGGGACGCTTGCGACAAGTACATTGCCGAGGTCTCCAGCAAGAAAGATGGGGAAAAATGGGAGGTCAACAGGATCGAAGCATTGCGAACCTTCTTTGGCACGGCCACGTTGCTTGCAGAAATCAGCGCCCCGCAGATTGCCAATTCAGATTACTCACGCCAAGCGATGTCAAAAGAAATAATTGTTGTTTTTACACAACATATTGGAAGTGCTTCTTTCAATGACTCAAATTTGAGAGCCGTCAAGGCTTGGACCAAATGCGCCGACCCTTTTCCCGTCGCTCCATGGAGCGGCGCCTGCACAGTGCGCACATCGGGCGCTTCAAACCCTTGACTGACTACGACTGGAACTGGCCCGAGCAGATTGACCAGGGGGCCGTGAGCGACTTGATGACGCTGCAGTTCCTGCAGAACGCAAGCAATGACATCTTGGTTGGGCCATCAGGCGTGGGCAAGACCACCATTGCCCAGAACATCGCGCACCAAGCGGTTTTGCAGGGGCACACCGTCACCCGAAAGACTGGCGAGGTGTGAGCCTTGCCAACGTATTCATTGATTGAAATCCGCATCACTTGAACAAAAGTAATGCAGGTATTAAACTTAATCCTCATGAACCAGTCTGACCACATCCTCGAACTGGCCCGGCACCGGCGCGTGCTGCGGGCTGCGGATGTGCGCGAGCACGGCTGGTCGCCGCAGCTTCTGATCCGACTTCACCAGGCCGGCAAGCTGCAACGCGTAGGACGTGGCTTGTACGGACTGCCCGACGCTGAAATCACTGAGCACCAAACGCTGATCGAGGTCTGCCAGCGTGTGCCAAAAGCCGTGCTGTGCCTGCTGAGCGCGCTGCAATTCCAGGAGATCGGCACGCAACTTTCGCACGAAGTCTGGATTGCGCTGCCTGAAGGCAGCCATGCCCCAGTGCTGAGCTACCCGAATCTGCGCATCACGCGCCTGCGTGGTGTTGCATACAGCGATGGTATCCAGACGGTGATCGATCACGGCGCACCCATTCGCGTGTACAGTGCCGCCAAGACGGTCACCGACTGCTTCAAGTTCCGCAACCAAATAGGTCTGGACGTGGCGCTGGAAGCGCTGAAAGATGCCTGGCGCAGCGGCAAGGTCACCATGATCGAGCTGAGCCATTTCGCAAAGATCAACCGCGTCGAACGTGTCATGCAGCCCTACCTGGAGGCTGTGACGCAATGACCGGGAACCTCTCCGCATCGATCCTGGCCCGGTTGCTGACCCTCGCCAAGAAGCGAGGCGACGACTACAGCCTGTTGCTCAACCGCTTTGCTTTGGAACGCCTTCTGGCTCGCGTCAGCACGTCCCCGCATGCCGACCGCTTCCTGCTCAAGGGCGCCCTACTCTTTGCGCTGTGGTATGACACTCCGCACCGCCCGACTCGGGATGCGGACCTGCTGAGCTTTGGCCCCGACGACGAGGCGAACCTGATCGCAACCTTCCGCGAAGTCGCCACCATGGACCTGGGCGACGGCATCGTGTTTGACCCTGAATCCGTGAAGGCCGATGCCATTCGCGAGGACAACACATACGGCGGCACCCGCATCACGCTGGTGGCACACATTGGATCCGCGCGCTGCGCCCTACAGATCGACGTAGGTTTTGGCGATGTCGTGACGCCAGGGCCGCAAACCGTGACGTATCCAACCTTGCTGGGGGACTTCCCGGCCCCGACGCTGCGGGTCTATCCGGTCTACACCGTGATCGCCGAGAAGTACCAGGCAATGGTGATGTTGGGACGGGCGAACAGCCGCATGAAGGACTTCTTCGACCTCGCAGTGATTGCACAGCGCACGGAACTGGATGGCGCCACGCTGGCCGCAGCCATCGCCGCCACCTTTGCCCGGCGCCAGACCGCACTGCCCACCGAGCGCCCTTTGGCCCTGACCAAAGAGTTCAGCGACGATGCCGCCAAGCTGCGCCAGTGGCAGGCCTTCCTGAACAAGAACCGCATCGTTGCTGCCAGCCTGGGTGACACCGTGGCGCTGCTGGATGACCTGCTGTGGCCGCCAACGGTCGTTGCCGCAACCGACAGGCAGGCAACGGCCACTTGGCGCCCCGAATCGTTGTGCTGGGCCTGAGCCGCAGGCCATGACGCCTAGCGAGGGGCTTACAACTACCATGGGACGCATCAGACGAATGCTTCAACAGGTCAGACCGGTGGTCACACAGGTCGACCCGGTATGCCCTCTGTGCGAGCGAAAGATTCCACCCAGCCAGCGCGATGCGCACCATCTTGTACCCAAGTCCAAAGGTGGGCGGCAAACAGAGTACCTGCACCGGATTTGCCACCGCCAAATTCATGCCTTGTTCACCGAGACCGAACTGGCCAGACAATTCAATTCAGTCGAAGCCTTGTTGGCCCACCCCGACATTGCACTGTTTGTGGCTTGGGTGAAAACCAAGCCCGACGAATTTATGGAACGAACCCGCAAAAGCCAGAGACTCAAGACATCGTGATCGAATCGAAACCGTATTCCGTTCTGTTCGTGTGACGCGGGGGGGTACAGACACAAAAGGTCGTTTGCTTGGACTACCCAGCCGCAAAGGATGGACCACTGGTCGCTTACAGGTGGTGTGGTGAGGAGACTCTGAGCAGCGAAAACTTTGTTCTTTCTGAATTCCAACCAATGAGGAAAACGAAAAATGGATGAGCTTGAAGAAGAAAGCGGTCTGATCAAGACGCACCTGTCATTCGAGAACTGTGGATTTGCCTTCCGCAACGTTTTTCGCTCCGAAGCCATGGCGCACGCTTGCTTACGATTCCCCGAAGTGCGTGCTTGGTGGGCCCCCTGTGTCAGGAGTGGAGACCGGTGGAGGTACGGCTATTTGGAATTGTTAACGGCGGTCTGAAAGCGCGCATAAATGGCGATTGATCGCGGTTTTCCGTTTACTTACGGGGCAACTGAGCGTTAGCAATGGGGGAAATCGAGAACCGGCAATGCCGCGGAAGCCGTCTTCCACCAAACCCAGTTCTTCAAGACTCAAAACGCAGACTGGTTAGTAATTTTTCTTCTCCATACCGGCCATAGCCAACCCTTGAATTATTGGAAACGGCCGTTCGTCAGCGAATGAAAGTTTTTCGATTTGGCTGCCATCGAATTCTCGCCAGCAGCCATTGGCTGTATGGACAACTTGGTCGGGTCGCGAACTAGGTACGGTCGCAAGATCTGATCGCTTGTGTGATCGGTCAATGGCATAGACGCGTGGTTCATCGCCACCTGCGGGGGCAATGGCAGGCCACCCGCATAAGATGCATTCGCCATTTTTTCAACCCCAGTGGTATTCAATGACTCGACTAATCTCCCCGGTGTGGACCAATCGGCGAGTTGTTCTGCTGCCGAAATGGTCCTACAGGACTCAAAGCTTTGCTATGGATACTTCAGTGGACTTCACCAGTGCCACTACGTCGGAGCCTACCACCAATTGCAGGTCGTTGACTGAACGTGTGGTGATGACTGAGGTGACGATGCCCCAGGGCGTTTCTACATCGACCTCGGAGACCACGTCCCCCCGGATGATTTCACGGATCTTGCCGCGGAATTGGTTGCGTACGTTGATGGCTTGAATGGACATGGGGTTCTCCTTGAAAGTCCGTTTGAAAATTAGATTGCCCAGCGCAGGCCTTGGGCGGAGGTGCCCAGCCAGTCCGGAGCCGGGATTTGTGGTTCGTCTTTGGAAGGCCGCTGCAGCACGCGGTCCAGCAGGCGCTCTTCTAGCGCCGCAAAACGCGGGTCGCCACGATGGCGCGGTCGTGGCAGATCGATGGGCAAGTTCAGCGCAATGACGCCGTCTTCAATCAGTACCACGCGGTCGGCCAGAGCCACCGCCTCCTGCACATCGTGGGTTACCAGCAAGGCCGTAAAGCCGTGACGTAGCCAAAGGCTTTCGATCAGGCCGTGCATCTCGATGCGGGTTAGCGCATCCAACGCACCCAGAGGTTCATCCAGCAGCAGTAAATCCGGCTGGTGCACAAGAGCGCGTGCCAAGGCCACACGTTGGCGTTGCCCGCCCGACAGACGTGCCGGCCACTCGTTGCCGCGGTCGGCCAAGCCGACCTGGTCGAGCACTTTGGCTGCTTCAGCGTGGTCAGATTGTGCTAGCCCGAGGGCAACGTTGTCGATCACGCGCTTCCAGGGCAAAAGGCGCGCATCCTGAAACATGATGCGG
>TBL_comb47_HYPODRAFT_10001273_pt1 | contig 32821 bp, 30 predicted proteins | sample TroBogypolimnion_40_FD_10682 | JGI IMG/M metagenome (IMG submission 10682)
TGGGAAAAAGATGAAACTACCGGATACTATTATTTTCATTCGTGTATGAAAGAGCAACCCGATCTTAACTGGCGTAATAAAGAAGTAATTGAAGCAGTATTTGATGAAGTTAGATATTGGTTAGATTTGGGTGTTGATGGTTTTCGATTAGATGTTATCAATTGGATTATTAAAGATAAGCATTTAAGAAACAATCCAAGTTATTCGCGACTCTTAAATATTCAAAGACATTTGTTTGATCGTAATCGTAAAGGTGCACATCGTATAGCTCGTAAGTTTAGGCTTTTGCTTGATGAATACGAAGACAGAATGGCAGTAGGCGAAGTATTTTCTTTCCCTCCAGGTAATCCCAAACTATCAGCAAGTTATCTTGGCAAAGGTGATGAATTGAATCTTGCTTTCGACTTTTCGTTAATGTATCGTACCTGGAGTGCTTCTTCTTTTTATAAATGTATTAAAAAATGGTATAAACTAGTTGCTGATAAAGGTTGGCCGTCCATTGTGTTATCAAGTCATGATTACCCGCGTTCGATAGGTAGATATGCAGTGCTCAACAAAACTGATAGATTTAAAAGAGCTAAAGTTGCTGCTGTTTTACAGCTTACTCTTAAAGGAACTCCCTTTATTTATTATGGTGAAGAGATAGGTATGACTAATGTATTTATGAAGCCTAGTGAAATAAGTGATCCTTTAGGAAAAAAATTCTGGCCTATATATAAAGGTCGTCAACCTGCCAGAGCTCCAATGCAATGGACTTCCGAAAAGAATGGTGGTTTTACTTCAGCTGCTGATACCTGGATGAAAATGAATGCAGATTATAAAAAGATAAATGTTGAATCGCAGCTACATAACGACAAATCATTGCTTAATCTCTATAAAGATTTAATTGAGATACGTAAAAATACTCCAGCATTGTATTCTGGGGAGTTTGAAGCTGTAAAGAAAGGTAAATCAGGTGTACTTGCTTATTATCGTCTGCATTATTATAGTGATAATGTTTTTGTGGCACTTAACTTTACTTCCTCCATTAAAACCATAAGTGTAAAAAACACTGATAATTGGAAAGTACTTTTATCAACTCACCGAAATAAAGAAGAAAATGCTACTATTAATGTCTTAAAACTTGCACCTTACGAAGCAAGTGTATTTGTTAAAGTATAAAAACTACCTATTAATCTTTGCCTAAAGATAGTGCCTTTATGTTTGGGTATCCTTAATAATATAATTATATGCTGATATAAGAGATATTTAATGTGTTCCTTTATATTGAAAACAATGAAGTTAACTGTAAGGTTGTCTATATTTTGTTCATTTACACACCTATAAATGTTTGTACCCTCGAAACATTTGTTTGCAGCCTCGAAACATTTATTTGCACCCTTGAAACATTTGTTTGTGCTCTTGAAACATTTCTTTGCATCCTTGAAACATTTGTTTGTGCCCTTGAAACATTTGTTTGCAGCCTCGAAACATTTGTTTGCATCCTTGAAACATTTCTTTGTACCCTTGAAACATTTCTTTGTGCCCTTGAAACATTTCTTTGCAGCCTTGAAACATTTGTTTGCAACAAAATAACATACATTGCTAACTAATAGATGAAATTGATTACTAATGAAATAAAAAGTTGTAAGAAAAATAATTCTTATTTGAGATAAAGACAGATTATATATATGTGATAAGGACTCAGTGCTGCCGTTGGAATTTATTTCAATTTTGTTTCCCGTGACTGGTGGATAAAGAGATTTAGTCTTGCGCAGCGATCGAAGCGTGCGGACTCAATTAAAATTTATAAGATGTCATTAAATTGTACATATTTTTTCTCATTAAATGAGATGGAAAAGATACAATAAATAGTTTGATTTATCTTATTAATAAAAAAAAAGAAATTTAAACCATTAGTAAAAGAAAAAATTTAGAATAACAGAAATATGAAGCCCTGCATACTCCATTCAGTATGCAGGGCTTTTTCTTATATAGTGATATATGAATATAGTAATCAAAATGAAAGTAAATAAAGTGGTTGAAAGGTGGTAGAAGAGAATTAGAAATCCATACCTAATCAACAAAAATAGAAATCAGTTTATATTGATTTGGTATTTGTGGTTTAGGCTGATCAAAGATCATTAAAACATTATCTTTTCTATATAAATTATTCATTAATACTAAACAAAATGGTTACATATTATAGTGTAGATGAAGAAGTAGGAGAATCTACTCATGGTAGTTTATATTTACATTTAAATAATACTTCAGATAAATTAAACTTAGACGAGGGTTTGGTTACACATCTTACTTATAAAGGGGCAGATTTTAAAACACAACTTGCTTTATTTATAGCAGCAATAAGTGATATATCTTTAACAACAACTAATTTAATTGAAAAGAAATTACGTTACATTTATAAAATAGATGCTCAGGATATTGCTAAAGAAATTAATCTTACAAATAATCCAGGATTAACTGAAAAACTAGGGTTTAAATTATCATCAACTGATAGAATTATTCATTAGGTTGAAATTGAAGTTATAAATGATGTTACACCTGGTCAGATAATAGTTATCTTACTAGCTGTAATTGGTGCTTATAACTATAATATTGAATGTACTCAAATAGGCGAAAACGATAAAGCTGATATTATTACTATTAGAAATATTACCAATGCCAGAGGAATATTGGATAGTTTTGTATCAGTAGCTAAATATATGTTTAGAGCTCAACCTATCACTTCACGTGATAATGATGCTGAATAGACAGAATATGTAATGCTTATAGTAAGTTAAAAGAAGTACTTGAAGTACTTACTTAGCTTACCGATAGGCAGGAAGTTAAAAGTGCCTAAAGTTGGAATCAATTTTAGGCATTATTGTTTTCCTAAATCACCAAATCGTCAAATCGACAAATCACTATATACTATTGTTCTTATTGATTTAAAATCTTTTCGTAAACCGGTTTGCCCGAACGTGCATCATTTCCATAAAGCTCTATAAAGTCAACTTTAGTGTAGGACTTAGGCTTGGCACTGACGAAGATTTTAGTTAATTGTGCTTCGTTATTATTAATTTTAATCAAAGACTTTACGTTACCTTTTGAGTCAGGAAGCAAAAGAATTTTACGTTTAGCAAAAGCCTTCAACGTAACATATACGCAACCTGCTGCACTAGGCTCGGAACTGTATCCATAAGCCATATGGCGTTGCAAATAGTTCAATTCCGAACGCTTACCGGTAGTAGCATAGTCTATCCAATAAGCATCTATAGGGTTGCTTATATCAATCTTGCCCCCGGGCAGTATCACGGCATCATAACAAACAGTATTCTTGTTCATATTGCGCTCAATCACAAACAAACGTTGTGTTTTTTTGGAAGGATTATCAGGCACAGTCCCTTTAACAGGATAAGTTCCAGCCATACCATTGTAAGTTGACAGATTTAAGTTTGATAAAACCAGAAAAGAAAATATAAATAATAGCCTCATACGTAAAACTTAATACCAATTTTGTGCAAAATTAGAAAAAATATCTCACTTTAAAAGCCAAAAAATCTTAAATATGAAACTGAATTACTTGATCATCTGAAGGACTGACAGCGTACTTAAGCCTTCCTTCAATAGCCTCTACTAAAAGATTGCAATCAATTGGTTTGGTAAATGAATAGTCGATTCCAAATATTTTATTCATACTAACATAAAGTTCGGGATGGGCATACTTACCTCCTCCCGACATAGTTATCAACTTAACACGATTGGTAAGTTTTTTAATTTTTAATACTAAACCCATCCCATCTTCTTTGGGCATCACAATGTCAGTAACCACTACATCGAAATGAGAGGCCTTAAACTTTTCAAAAGCATTTACACCATCGTAGGCAGTTTCAACTTCATAACCTATCTTCGAAAGTGCTATTCTGATCGAATTTCTAACATTCGGCTCGTCGTCAACAATTAATATTCTTTTCATTTTTATGTAATTTATATATTTAACTTGGTATATCTAATAAAAGTGTAAAGATACTACTAATTTTTAATATGGCAAAATAAATTTTTATTTAGAAGAATATTTAATATAAGTATTTCAATTATTCATGTTTATAAAAACTTACAAATAATATTAATAAAAAATAAAAATAAATTGTAACATTGCGAAATATTTTTAATACTTTTGGATAAATTTTATTTTTATTAATAATAATTTAAAAAACACAATAAATGAAGAAGTTAGTATTGTTATGGGTAGTTGTATTTCTATCGTTTTCGAGTTATACAAGAGCTCAAATGGAGTTTAAACCTATAGATTTATCAATTAACACTCCTCAAGAAGCCAATGTTTATAAAAAACATACAGATGGAAAAACCTTCTTAGGTTTAACTTTTGGTACTTCAATACCATTTGGGGATTATGGTTCTAGCGTCAGTGCCTTAGCAGCAGGCAATATCAACCCGGGTATTGGAGCAGGCATATTTGCCCGCTACTTTATATCTGATCATTTTGCCTTTGGAGCAAGCTTTGCGTTCTATAAATCAGGCTTAAGTAGTACTTTAACCGCTAATTTAGATACTTTGTTCAGAGTAACGGCTATTAATGATACTTTGCAACTATTGTCTACTAGTGGCTCGTCAACATTGTACCCCTTCACTATTAACTTTGAATATTTTTTCTCACCACTTAAAAGATTCAAACCTTACGTTGGTCTTGGATTAGGGTTTTATGTAACAGAATATTCAGTTGACGCAGTAACTAACAAAGAAAAACCAGCTGACTTCAGAAACGTAGAAGCATTATATGGCTCTAATACCGACGAAAGCTTTGGATTGTGTCCATACGTTGGTTTTATGTATGATTTCAACGAATTGTTAAGTATGAATTTTGACGTGAAGTATAATCAAATATTTTGTTCACCCGCTGCTTCTACTTTATCAGTAAATGTTGGAATAATCTTTAATTTGAGTTATAAATACTAAAAGAATCAGTAAGGAAATTACACCTTATCTATACTTTAAAATAGAATAGATATAAACTGATTTATTTGTAGGAAAACAATTAATGCAAAATTATTCTAATAAGGTGGACACAAATACCGAAAGGAATGATTTTCCACAACTATACTTTCTTTCATCAGCACAAAAGATTAAAAAGGATACTGCTTTTGTATCTAAATTTGATTCCATTAAAGGGAATAATTTCTTTGCATCTAAGTATTTAGTATTATCCAAAGCTAAAACAGACGCTAAAACTTATGTACCTACCATCTTTTCTAAGCATTTATTAGTTGCTAAAGATAAACCAACTGAGGTGCAAAACAACAACATGTCGGATTGGTTGTTGCTAATTAATTTATTAGGTTTTATATTATTTGCATGGGTTGTAACATCCTTTCGTAAAAGAATGAAACAAATTTTCAATTCTCTTTTTACAAACAGAGCACTCAACCAATTAATAAGAGATGGAGATTTGTCAAAAGAATTTGTTTTATTACCTTTATTATCTATTTATTTTTTAAGCCTTTCGCTGTATATTTTGTTTTTATTTAAGTATTATTATAATATACACCAATCCTTTTTATTTAATTTTTATTTTTTCTTAAAACTTTTAACTGCCATATTAATCTTATTTGGTGTAAAAATAATCTTTATAAGGTTTATAAGCAACACCTTCAGGAATTACACGGTAACTTCTTATTACTTATTAAATAGTTATATATCAAATATTATTATTGGATTTTTGTTCTTACCATTATTATTTTTATATACTTTTTCGGCAAATATAATCTCCGATAAAATCCTCATTATTTGTGCAATTATAATTATTTTATTTAACTTAATAAGAATAGGAAGAAACATAATAAGTGGAATAAATTATTCCAAGTTTTCTAGTTTGTATTTATTTTTGTACCTTTGCACCATCGAATTTCTGCCCATTATTATATTAATTAAATTGTTTAATGGGTTAGTTTCGTTTTAATTATCTTTTTAAACAAAAATGGTGAATTAATAATAGATACCGGATGAAATTAAAGAACATTCTTATTTCTCAACCTCAACCTTCAGATTTAGAGAAATCACCTTATCGTGATATAGCAGATAAGTACAATATTAAATTTGATTTTCATAAGTTTTTTAAGATTGAGGGAATCCCTGCACGTGAATTCAGACAAGACAGGATTAATATCCTGGATTATACTGCTGTTATTTTCACTAGTAGGCATGCAGTTGATCATTTCTTTAGAATATCTAAAGAAATGAGAGTTGATATACCTGAAACTCTTAAGTATTTTTGCATTTCAGAAGCTATTGCACTTTATCTTCAGAAATATGTTCAATATAGAAAGAGAAAGATCTTTCATGGTAAGTTAACTTCTCCTAATATAATGGACATTATATTAAAACATAGAGAAGAAAAATTCCTGTTCCCATGTTCGGATATACATAAACTTGATGTACCTGATCTTTTGGATAAGAATTCAATTAAATATAGTAAAGCAATTATCTATAAAACGGTAGATGATGATTTGTCATTTATTGATATTAAGAAATACGATATGCTTATTTTATTTAGTCCTTCAGGAGTTAAATCTTTATTTAATAACTTTCCTGATTTTGAACAGGGAAATACTATCATTGCTGCATTTGGATCAACTACAGCACAGGCTATCCTGGATGCTAACCTAACTTTAGATATTAGTGCTCCTACTAAATTAGCTCCTTCAATGGCAATGGCACTCGAACAGTATATTATAAAACTTATAAAGAAAAAATAATATAATAATAAAAACGATATAAATAAGGGGCGTTGAATAATACTCAGCGTCCCTTATTTTAATTATATCAATACTTTTTTAATGTTTACATTTTGCAAAGAAGAGCGGCTAACTAACAAGAAGATTATAAATTCTATTTTTACAAAAGGGAATTCTGCTTTTATTTATCCCTTTAATGTAAAATGGTCATTTATTGAATCAAAGTCAGAATTTCCTTTACAAATATTAATTAGTGTTCCTAAAAGGAATTTTAAAAAGGCAGTTGATCGAAATAAACTAAAAAGATATATAAGAGAGGCATATCGTTTAAATAAAAACATCTTCTCAGACAAAGTTATTAGTAATGATAAAAAGATTGTTTTTACTTTAATATACACTGAAAAAGAAATTTTAAACTTTAAAATGATTCAAGAAAAAATAATTTTAGTTTTACATCGTTTAGTAAAGGAACATGAAAAAAATATTGGCTAAGTTTTTGATATTATTAATTCGTATATATCAATATACTATTTCTCCTTATTTTCCGGCTTCATGCAGATATACACCTACTTGTTCGTCATATGGTGTAGATGCATTAAAGAAATACGGACCATTTAAAGGAGGATGGTTGACTTTAAAAAGATTTTTATCATGTAATCCATGGGGTGGGAGTGGCTTTGATCCGGTTCCTTAAACAATTTTTATTTAAAAAAACAACTATTTTATATATGAGAACATTTCTTCAGACATTGGTTAGATTAAGAATATCTATCATCCTTATTTCTATTGTTTTTATTTCTTTTACTTCTTCGGCACAAAAGAATGATAATGATTTTGAAATATCAAAAAATCTTGAGATCTTTACTACTCTTTACAAGCAACTACATCTTAATTATGTTGATCCAATCAATTCTGGTGATTTGATGAAGAAAGGTATTGATGCAATGTTAGAGGATCTCGATCCTTATACAGTATATATTCCGGAATCAGAAATTGAGGATTATAAACTAATGACTACCGGTCAATATGGTGGCGTTGGAGCTTTAATTCATCAGAATGGAAGCGATGTTATAATATCAGAACCTTATGAAGGATTTCCTGCTTTTAAAGCTGGTTTAATTCCCGGAGATAGAATTCTGGAGATAAATAAAAAGCCAACTAAAGGAAAATCTGTAAGTGATATTAGTTCTATATTAAAAGGACAACCCGGAACAACCCTTACGCTTCTGATTGATCGTGATGGAGAAGCAAAACCTTTTGAAAAAACTCTAACCAGAGAAGAAATTAAAATAGATAATATCCCTTTTTACGGAGTTGTAAGTAATGAAGTAGGTTATATAAAGCTAAATGGTTTTACTCAGAATGCCGGAAACGAAGTTAGGGAGGCATTGATAAAACTGAAAGAGAAGAATAATATTAAATTTATTATTTTAGATTTACGTGGAAATGGTGGAGGTTTATTACAGGAAGCGGTTAATATCGTTAATATATTTACTGATAAAGGGCAATTGGTTGTCAGCACCAAAGGCAAAGTTGAAGAGCGTAATTATTCTCACAAAACATCAAATGCTGCTACTGATCTTACCATTCCTTTGGCTATTTTAGTTGACAGAAATAGTGCTTCTGCTTCAGAGATTGTTTCAGGTGCTATTCAAGATCTTGATAGAGGGATTATTATTGGTCAAAAGACTTATGGTAAAGGATTAGTTCAAAATATATTTCCTATTAGTTATAATTCTCAAGTTAAAATTACTATTGCTAAGTACTATATCCCAAGTGGAAGATGTATTCAAGCAATTGATTATACACATAGGAATGAAGATGGAAGTGCAGGTAAAATTGCTGATTCATTAAAGGCTGCTTTTAAAACAAAGAATGGTAGAGTTGTGTATGATGGTGGAGGAATAGAACCGGATATTACAATGAAACCTGAAGTTTTAAGTAACATTACTCTTAGTTTGATATCTAAATATCTTATCTTTGATTATGCAAATAAATATAAGCAAACTCATACTTCAATTTCCGCAGCAAAAGACTTTACAATTACTGATTCTATTTATGCTGATTTTACTAAATTCCTTTCGGGTAAGGATTATGACTATGTTACCAAGAGTGAAAAGAATTTAAAAGAATTAAAAGATATAGCAGTTAACGAAAAATATTTTGATGCTATTAAGAATGAATATGAAGCTTTAAAAGATAAGTTGATTCACGATAAAACAGACGATTTAAAAAAGAATAGTAAAGAAATTAAGGAATTGCTTAAAGCTGAAATTGTAAATAGGTATTACTTCCAAAAAGGCAGAATTGAAGCTTCTTTATCTGATGATCCTGAAATTGCTAAAGCTATTTCAATATTTAATGATCAAAGTCAATATAAAGCTATTTTAACTACAACAACTTCGAAGAAATAACAAAACATTTAATTTGATCAGATTAATTAAAAATATTTTTAACTATCTGAACAAGCTTTTTTTATTTAAGCTTGCTATACAAGAATATGTTTATCTATTAGGATTAATAGTTCTTGTTGTTGGCTTGTCGTTGTCTAATTATCTAATGAGTTTAGGCCAATTAATTTTATCTGTTAATTGGGTTCTCGACAATAAAGTCCTCTATAAGTTTAAAACATTCTTCAATAATAAACCTGCATTAATATTTACTTCAATCTTTCTGATACATGTAATCGGATTAATTTACACAACCGATTTCAACTATGCTCTTAAGGACTTGCGCATAAAGCTACCTTTGCTAGGGCTTCCTATTATCTTTACTACTTCAGAAACAATCAGTAAAAAGCGATTTCATTTAATCATTTACACTTACATTAGTGCAGTTTTGTTTGGCACTTTTGTTGGGATTTACAATTATATTAATCATTCATATATTGATATACACGAAATCGTTTCTCCGTTTATATCTCATATCCGCTTCAGTCTTAACATTTGCCTTGTATTATGTATTCTTATTTATTTTATTTTTAAAGAGAAACAAATCAAGATTCCTTTAAAGATTTTAATGTTATTTCTGTTTTGTTGGTTGCTATATTTCCTTTTTATCCTCGAAGCGTTTACCGGTATTTTCATATTGATTATCCTTATAATATCCTATCTTTTTTATCTTATCATTACTAATAAAAATAAGCTTATCAAGCTTGCAGGCATTCTATTATTTATTGCAATTCCTTTTTCTATCTATATTTATATCCATCAATTGTATCTAAAAAATTATGATGTAAAACCTATTGATTTTTCAAAGCTTGATAAAACAACTCCTTACGGGAATCCTTATCAACAAGATACTATAAATTGGACTGTCGAAAACGGTAATCATCTAGGAGTATATATTTGTATGCCCGAACTTAAAGAGACATGGAACAAGAGGAGCAAGATTAATATTGATAGCAACGACCGTCAACATCAATTGCTTTCTAATACGCTTATTCGTTTCCTTAATTCAAAAGGGCTTCGTAAGGATGCTAATGGTGTAAATACTCTTAATGATTTGGAAATAAAAGCAATTGAAGGTGGATGTGCAAATGTTAATTATCTTTCAGGACATCCAATTTCGGCTCGTATTTATAAAATAATGTACGAGATGAATATGTACAAACATACGGGCAATACTAAAGGTTATTCAGTTATACAAAGGTTGGAACTCATTAAAGCTTCATTAAATATTATTAAGAATAACTTTTGGTTTGGAGTTGGAACCGGTGATATGGTGAAAGCTTACGACCAACAACTACATGATATGCATTCCGATCTTTATGGCACTAAACTTCGTTCGCATAATCAGTATTTATCTATCTTTTCTGCTTTAGGTTTTTTTGGCTTCCTTATCTTTTTGACAGCACTTTTTTATCCGGTAATTCTAAACAAACGGATATCTAATTATTACTTTCTTACTTTCTTTATTATTTTCCTTTTATCGATGCTCAACGAAGATACAATTGAGAGCCAGGCGGGAGTAACCTTCTTTGCTTTCTTTTATTCTTTCTTTGGACTTGCCCCTATTGAAGAAAATTAAATTTCTTTACTGTTTTTTTGATTAAAAGGCTTCTATTTCTATGTTATTGCTCTCCGAAACGGCAGGGATGCAATAAATCCTTCCAATTGCCTTCCGTTTCGGACCATGTACCAAAAAGTGTCAGCATATTGCTCCGCGTTTCGGACCACCTACCAATATTATCAAAATATTGTCATCCGACCGAAACGCGGAGCAATATGACGAAAGATATTGTCATCCGACCGAAACGCGGAGCAATATGACGAAAGATATTGCCATCCTGCCGAAACGCGGAGCAATATGACGAAAAATAGTGCAATCCGACCGAAACGCGGAGCAATATGACCAAAATATTGGCAGTCGACCGTATCAAATGGCTCTATTTATTTAATTAATGTGTATTGATTGAACGTATTATATAAATGTGCTTATTTTTCTATTGGTATTATTCCCTTACGGGAAAAGATTTATTTATTTTAATAATTGATGTTGTCATGTAATTAAATTTATTACTTTTGTATTCTATTAATAACAAAATAAACGATGACATAAACTCAATTATAAAAACATAAAATTGCGTTAGCTTTTATTCTAGTTAGTGAAATCTCGAAAATTTCTTTGCAACAGGAATAATAAGTAATAACGCTCACGCTCCGGCGTGGGCTTTACTTATTTGTAGTCAGGGTTGTCGAGAACCTCTAAGACGAATATAGTTATAGTCCCACGCTTTTTTATTTATTTTAATTTAATAAACTCTTCGGAGGGATAGAAGAAAAAATAAATATTAATACAATGAAAAAGAAATCTTTATTTTTAAAAACGATAATTCTTTTTATCGTTCTTTCTGTTGGATGTAAAAAAGATAATCCTGCTCCACAAGTATATTCATATCCTGTTATTTATACTGCTAATGCATCTGGTTTACCAGGAGATGTATTTACATTATATTATGAAGTTAATGGATCGATACTTACACAACAACTTATAATAAATAGTGCAGGAACAGCATCCTCATGGACTTTAAATTTTACAGCTAAATCAGGGGACAAATTATATATGAGTTTATCTTCTCAAAAAACAGGAGATTGGGAACAAGTTTTAATAATATATACAAATACAAATGGTTCAAAAGATGGAGCAAATGACACTCAAAATTATCCGAATACAGCATTAGCAACAGTAACATTACTATAATTTTTTACATTTACATAATTAAAAACTTATGAATCATTCAAGTGAATATTTAGATATATTCTGTGAAGAAATTTCAAAAACATTTAATTGTAAAATTAATAAAAAAAAATTAATTAGTAGAAATGTATTTGAAATTACAGAACAAATCAACTGCTTATTTTATATTAAAGTTAGAGCTACTAACTCAAACTGGGGAATTACAAGAAATGTAATAGAAAGATTAAAAGCACAAAAATTAAATTGGTTTATATTATTAATATCAACTTCAGAATATCCCAATTATATTTTAACATCCAATGATTTTAATTATTATATAAAGAATAAATTATGGATGTTAAATAAAGACGGAGATTACAAAACAACTTCTATAATAGATCCTAAAAAAGAATTTAAGTCTTATGAGGAATTAAAAATATTTGTAAAGAATAATATTTAAAGTTTCGTATATAGAACATATTAACCTGCTACATCCCTTCATAAATAATAGATTTCATTTATCTTAAAATAAAGAAAGCCCTGTATACCTTTAAATATGCAGGGCTTTTACTTCTTATCATTTATATTTAAATCCTATCTTCGATTATAAATATAATAAACACTAAGACACGAAGACCACTAAGAAACACTAAGATTAAAACCTTAGTGAAACTTGGTGTACTTAGTGTCTTAGTGTTAAAAAAAGAGAATATCCTTTCTTCTCTTTTATATTTAAACACTGCCTTCTGTTATAAATATAAATATAATTCATTCATAATTCATAATTCATAATTATTTAGTGCTTTTGTAAAACATAAATGCAGGTTCAAGTTTTTAGAATTAGCTTATCTTGAATTGGCAAATATAATTTAATAAGTTATGATACAGAGACAAGAGGTTTTAAACTATTTATCAAATAATAAAGAAATGTTTTATAAACAGTTCAATATTATTAAAATTGGTATTTTTGGTTCGTATGCACGTAATGAACAAACCGAAAATAGCGACATTGATATTATAATAGAAATGCCTAGAGGTACAGAAGATATTTTTGAGAAAAAACAACTTCTTAAAGATATGCTTAAAACACAATTTCACAGAGAAGTTGATATTTGCAGAGAAAGAGCTATTAAACCATTGTTCAAAGAAATGATTCTGAAAGATACAATTTATGTTTGATAAGGATACATTACTGGTAAAGCAAATGTTGCAGACCATTGAAAGGATATTTGAATAAAGTGCAAATTTCAATAACCCGGATGATTTTGTAGCTGATTATAAAACTTATGATGCCACTTTAATGAACTTTGTAGCATTAGGCGAAACAGTTGGCAAATTAAGCGAACAGTTTAGAGTCAAACATTCAACTATTGAATGGTCTAAAATATATGCTTTCAGAAATATTATTGCTCACGATTATTTTGGAATTGATGAAGAAGAAGTATATGGAATCATAAAAAAACACATACCAAAACTTCAAACAGATTTACAGAACCTAATAGATTAAATATTTCTTCTTCACTTTTATAAATTAGGCATTTTCTTTTATATAATCCTGTAATTTCGATACTCCCCTACTCTGTAGCCCGTATATTTCTCTACAATTTGTTTTAATCTGTCTTTTGCAGCAAGTTTTTTATACGAAATATCGTAATCAAACTTCCAGTTCTGTTTATCGATTCTTGCCTGCATCACAGCAGGATGCGTTTCATCAAATAAGCAAAGCGAATTAACTATTGAATAATCAAACTCCTCTTTCTTTTGCACATTCTTTTCAACCCATTGATCATCATGCCACAGTTTATGAAAATTTTCCTGCTTATGTTGCATGGTTTCCGGTCGTTTTACCCAACCATAATGATATACATAAGCATCAATTAATTTTACATTTAATACTTTATTATCTCCTTTTCTAAAGCCTTGTGCATCTTTATAAGAATATATGTTTTTATCAGGACGAATTATCCTTATTTCTCGCCTGTACCAATCTGGTGCATCCGCCACATAATCATAAGAGCCAAAAAAATGCTTGTATTTAAAAAGTAAACCATCCACATCAGAACTATCTTTAAAATCATTCATAGCTTTAATAATATTCTGATGATACTTTTCGTGAACAATTTCGTCACCCTGAATGTAAAAAGCCCAGTCCGAATTCTTATCAATAGCGGCTATAGCCTTATCTGTTTCAACAGCTAATACACGCCCTCCAACCCTTAATGAATCGTCCCAGATGGTTTCAATAATCTTTATTTTATCCGAATTTATGCTCTTTATTAACTGTAACGTCTCATCATCAGAGCTTCCCACAGCAATTATAAATTCATCGCACAAAGGCAAAATAGAATTTATGGCTTCTATAATTGGATAATCGAATTTTATTGCATTTCTAACAAAGCTAAAACCAGATACTTTCATAAATATTTAATTAATTTCTTTATAAATCAAAATTATTAAAATTTGATGACATAAAATTTATAATTTTGCAAATAATTAATAATCGTAGAATAATATGGATTTAAGAAATATTTATCATGCTATCGGAAAGCCGGGTTTGTTTGAATTAATATCAACAAATAAGTCAGGAGCAATCATTGAGTCTTTAATCGACAAGAAACGTATTCAGATGTTTGCGTCTGATAAATTAACAAGTGTTAAAGATGTAAGCTTATTTACAACAGGAGACGATGTCCCATTAGAGGAAGTTTTTAAAACTATTTATCTTAAAGAAAATGGCGGAAAATGTATTGATCCAAAATCTGATAATACAGCTTTAAAAAATTACATGAAAGAAGTTTTGCCCGAATATGATCAGGATAGAGTATATGTTTCGGATATGAAGAAACTTTTTTCGTGGTATAACTTATTAGTTAGCGAAAACAAACTCGATTTTTCAGAAGATGAAAAAGAAGCATCTGAAGAAAACATTGCTGAAGAAAGCAAATAAAAATAATACTTAGCATATATCAAAGTCCGTAATATAATTTACGGACTTTTTTTTATTTGATAAAAATTTCATTAAAGCATACAACCATTTTGAAATAAATTACGTCTAATAACAAAAATGCATAAGAAAATTTCCGAAGATTGGTTAATTGACGGCTGTATAGAAGGAGATCGCTATGCACAAAAGATGCTATTTGAAAAATATCAGGCTACTATGTTTGCAATTTGCATGAGATATGCAAAAAACAAAATGGAAGCCGAAGACGTAATGATTGATGGATTTATGGTAGTATATTCAAGCCTTAGCCAATTCAAAGGGAAGGGTTCTTTTGAAGGATGGATAAAGAGGATAATGATAAATACAGCTATTAATAATTATAGAAGTAATTTAAAAAACTACATGTCATTGTCAATTGATGATGAATCTTACTTTGAAAGAAAAGATGAAGCTGAACAACACAATGAAGAATTTCCAACTGAGGTATTAATGGGGATGATTCAATCGTTACCTGAAGGTTATAGAATGGTTTTTAATCTTTACGAAATAGAAGGATATACTCATAAGGAAATAGCAAAGTTGTTAGATGTCTCGATAGGTACAACTAAAACACAATTGTACCATGCTAAAAAGGCATTACAGAATAAGATTGCAATATATAGACAAGGGGGGCTATCAAAATAAAAAATGAGCGATAATTTAAATAACATAGGAGAAGTTTTCAGGAATTCGTTGAAAGACCTTAAAATGGAGTCAAACGGACAGTTGTGGAACAGACTTGATAAAAGTCTTTCTTCGCAACCTATCGTAACTCCAAAGAAGGTTCTTTTGCACACTTCCCATGTTTCGTGGGTTAGTGTAGCTGCTGCTGCCTCTCTTATCAGCTTTGTTGCTCTTGCGGCTTATTATTTTTCTCCTAAAACACATGAAGCTACTATTGCAAATACAAAGCAAAATAATAAGCAACCAAATAATGTAAATAATATTAAAGACAGTACACTTTACGTAAATAATTCAGATACTGCTAAAGTTATATCTTTAGATAATAAAGAGGAGATTACTAATATTACTCCAAAGAGTAGTAATAATATTGAAAATAAATCCAATCCTGAACTAAATAAACAATATCACAAACCTGAACTTGAAAAGAAGAATAAAAAGACTGATAACAACACATTAACTCCCAATTCAAATAATAATAATCCTCCACAACAGTTTACTAATAATAGTTTTAATAATGTTGCTCCTAATAATTATAATCAATCACCATATACTCAGCCTAACAATGCAGCTAACAATAATAAAACTATAAAAAACAATACTACTACTAATATTCAGCAGTTAGCTGTTATTCCTAACAATAATAAGATTACACCAAAAGACACAGCAAGAGCTATAAATACAATTGATAATAATACTGTTGTTAATAAAAATGAAAATGTTATTAAGCCTGAGCAGGATGTTAAAGAATTAAAGATACCTAATGTGTTTACTCCAAATGGTGATGGTGTTAATGATTATTTTGTGATTAATAATTTAGAAACTTGTAGCAGTGCTCAACTAAAAGTATGTGACCGCAACGGAAGAGTAGTTTTTGAAACCAATAGTTATCATAACGAATGGGATGGACATGGGTTGCCTGATGGCGTTTATTTTTATTCGTTTATTTACCATAGAGGAGCAGCAGGTGGAGTTAAGCAGGGCTCTGTTACCATTAAGAGGTAATTATTCATCCAGTTTAAAGCTTTTCACAACATTATATATTGGCCCTTCTTTGCGAAGAATGCTTTCATAAAGATATATTTCTGTTACATTTCCCTTTTGTATATCAGCCGTTGCATACTTTTCAATAATCTGGTTAAAGAATTTCTTGTCATCAACATTTTTTATTCTACCTATTGTAAGATGTGGAACAAAGTTTTGACGATCACGCTCAAAACCGATAGCTGCCATATTATTCAGAATGTTTTCAGCGAGAGTTTTTAAGATTGGATTGTTATCAATACCAAACCAAATTACTTTAGGTTGATAGCTACTGCCAAATATTCCTGTTTTATTAATATGCATTTCAAATCCACGCACTTCTTTTATGGATTCTTCTACTTTTAAACATATATCAGGAATAATATCCACAGATGTTTCTCCAAAAAACTTTAATGTAAAATGAACATTAAATAACTCTACCCATTTAATGCTTTGAGTATTGAGATTAGTCTTTAATCCATTATAAACTTCTTTAAAGTTAGTATCAGGTATAATCTTAATTGCCAGAAAAAGTCTTTTAGTTTGCATTTAACTCTATTTAATCTTTAAAGTTACATTAGCTTTTTAAACACCTGCCACCAACGATCAGGGATTTCGTTTTCGAGAGCAGTTTGATAATCATTATAAGAGCAAGGAACCAGATAATGTCTTTCGTACTTTATCTTAAGATCTATCGGACAAGGAACTTCCATCCACCAACGATCACTTTTTTTACTCTTGTAGAATATTATTTCACTGGAATGATTCTGGATAGTAACATAATATTTTTTATAATTTTCTTTGTCGAGATAAGGAAAATCTTGCTTACGATTGCAATAACCATCAATAAAATACCAAATCATCTCAGCTATTAAAAAAGAAGTTTGACCATTGCTATCAAAGGTAGGGTTGGTTTCATAAAAACCTATACTTGTTAGTTTATCACTAAGCCCGGCATAGCGAACAATCTGACAAATATCCTCACCATTAAATCCATTGGGCGTAGCATTGGCATTAGCGGGAGCATCAGCTTGCCTTACCGCCGATATATCAATACTAATCATATCTGCATTACGTACTAATGGCTCAACCTCTTCCAGGTCTTTTTTTATAACTCCCAAACGATAAGTATCGAAATAAAGGTTGTCCATAAGTTCTACAGCCTCGTTATCTACAAAATAAGTTTGGTATCCAATATTTGTATAATTAAATAAAAAATTAGGCTGATGAAGGATTATCTTACTTAAAAAAGATTGAGAATCTATATCCTTTTCGGCTTCACCCAAATCAAACATTGGATCAACCACAAACATATTAATAATCTGACCTAACTTTTCGTAAGCTTTATAATTAGCATAAGTTAAATCGTGACTACCACCTATAATAATTGGAAGAATTCCTTTTTTCAGTAAGCTCGAAACAACTTCAGCAACCGCAAAATAAGTATCCTCAACTGTGTGACCGTTCTTTATATTACCTATGTCAGCAATTTTAACAGATGTTTGATGAGGAAACAAACAGTAAAATTTCTTTCTTATCTCATCGGGAGCATAAGCACACCCAAAGTTGTTAATTGAAAGCCTATCTTCCTTCACTCCTAATAAAGCAATATTAATTCCATCTAATTCAGGAAAAGTGTCTTCTTCATAAAATGTAGTTATGATATTGCTGTAACGTTCTCTTTGATCGTTGAAATTGAAATCGGACTGCTTAATTTCAACCGGCTCCAGATATAGTTTTATTTCCATTTAATTGTTTCAATTATTAGATTGTAAAAGTAGAAAAATATTAATTACTAAAGCAAAAATAATTAAAAAACTTTTCAGCAAACAAGTGTTAATATAATTAACATCTTATTATTGTTAATAAATGAATAAGATAATTTTTTATTTACTCAATTCAATCATAAAATGATTATCTTTACAAAAAATTTCAAACGATTTATAAATGGCAATAAATACAAACAAAATACTCTGCAATTAATTTAGAAATGAAACAATTGACAAATATATTTCTTTTCCTTTTTGTTGCTGCTTGTTTAAATTGCAGTGCAATAAATAATTCTCGATTGTTTTTAAAAGAAACCACTTCCGTAAATGTTCTTATCAATAATAAAATTAAAATAAATACTGTTTTACTTTTTGATATTGAAAATGTAATCAAAGATCATTATGTGCTAATAGGGCTTGTAATAATATTGCTTTTTTTATTTATTTATACTAAAATAACCAATTCAAAATTATTTTTCAACCAAAATGTATTAAGATCTTCACAAGAGAAACAATTACTTGAAACTGTTGATAAGCTAACCTATAGTGAGATGCTTCTTAATGAATCTCAACGTATAGCAAAGATAGGAAATCTAGAAAGAAACTTCTTAAGCGGAAAAACAATTTATTCGGATAATCTATGGGATATATTTGAAATTCCGATAGCTGAAAAAGATAATTATCTTGATTACTTCAATAATCTTGAATTTATACATCCAGACGACAGACTATCTTATTTTGAAACTATTGAAAAGTTAAAACAAGATAAAATAGAAAACTACACTATTAATTACAAAGCAATAACAATAAAAGGTAACATTATTAATTTAGTGTCAAAAGGCAAAAGAGTATTAAATAATAAGGGGGAAGTTGAAAGACTCTTAATAATTATACAAGATGTTACAGAAAAGAATAAAATAGAAAGTGAAGTAATTGCTTACGAAAGAAAATTTACGGACATCTTTAGATACAGCCCTTTAATGCTTTCAATAACCACACTTGAGGATGGTATTTTTATAGATACGAATGAACAGTTACTAAAGAATTTTAATTTATCAAAAGAAGAAGTAATTGGCAGATCAGTTAAAACACTTAATCTATATTATGATTTAAAAGATAGAGCCCAAATAGTTGAACTTTTAAAAGAAAATGGTCATTACAGTAATTTCGAAGCTAAATTTGTTCTTCCTGATGGGAGTGTAAGAAATGGCATGTTTAATGGAAGTATCATTGAAATAAATGGTGAAAAATTATACCTCTCGATAGTATCAGATATTACTGAATTAAAAAATGCTGAAGCTGCAATCAAAGAAGGGGAAGAGAAATATAAAATGATTGTAGAAAACACCAACGATGGAATTTTCATCTTTAGTAAAGGTAAACTTATATTTACAAATTATAAAATACAGGAATCATTAGGATATTCTGAAGAAGAGTTAAAGAATATTAGCATCTTTGATCTTATTCACCCAGAAGATAAACAAATGTTTAAAGATTCTATCAGAAATAGAAGCGAAGGGTTGAACGATGCCTCATTTTTTGAAATAAGGATTCTAACAAAAGACAATTTAATTAGAATTTGTGAGTTTACAAAGAAAGTGATTTCTTTAAATGATGGAACAGATATTTTAGGTATTGTTCACGATATTACCGATATTAGAACTGCTGAAATAGAACTTAGAATATTTAACAAATATCTTGAAGAAAAAATAGCTATAGAAATAAAAAGAAGCGAAATGCATGATCAGGCATTATTGCAAAAAACAAAACTTGAGTTTATTGGGGAAATGGCAGCTGGTATGGCTCATGAAATTAATCAACCGCTTACAGGGATAACTATGGGACTAGACAATCTCTTAAATAAAGCTTCTTCTATTGGAATTGAGGAAATATATCTGACCGAAAAAGTAAAAACACTATTTGGTTATGTTAAACGGATAGAAAATATTATTGACCATGTTAGAACATTCTCAAGAGACCAACAAATAACTATTTTTGAAAAATACATTATTAATGAGACAATAGATAATGCCATACTACTTGTAAATAAAACATATAAAAATATTGGAATAGATATTACTTTTGATTGTTCTGATTCGTTATTTTCTCAAGGAAATAAATATAAATTTGAACAAGTAATGCTTAATTTACTTTCAAATGCAAAAGATGCAATAATAGAAAAAGAAAAATTGCAAAGAAATATAACTTTTAATAAGACAATAGAAATAAAATTAATTGACATTGATGAGATGAATATTATCTTTGTAAAAGATTATGGAATTGGTATAAGCAAAAAAAACATAGAAAATATATTCAAACCTTTTTATACTACAAAAGAAGCCAATAAAGGAACAGGGCTGGGTTTGTCTATTGCTTATGGGATAATTAAAGAAATGAACGGAGAAATAGAAACTGAAAGTATAGAAAATGAATATACTTCAATGAAAATAACATTACCAAAAGTTATGCAATAAATAATAATAAAGTAAAGACAATGATAAAGTTAAAAATACTAGTGCTTGATGATAACCAAGGAGTAAGAGACGAGCTAAGTGAATTTCTCACCTCAAAGAATTTTGAAATCTTTCAGGCAAGCTTACCTTCTGAGGCAACTTTTATTCTTGAGAATAACGAAATAGATATAGCAATAGTAGATGTTAAATTACCTGAAAAAGATGGAATAACATATTTAAAGGAAATCAAAGAGAGCTACCCTTTTTTGGAAGTAATTATGATAACCGGACATGGAGATATGAATATGGTAATACAGGCATTAAGATCGGGGGCAAATGATTTCTTTCAGAAACCATTTCGTTCAATAGATGTTGAAGGTGCTATCCATAGAACTCAAAGATTTATTGAACTTAATAAAAAGCTAAAAACAGCTGAGACCAATTATTCATTATTAACACAAGAACTTAATTCAAAGTTTAGATGGAATCTTATAGCAGAAAGTGTTGCTATGAAATCTGTCCTTGATCTTGTAGCTAAGGTTGCACTTTCTGATAAAACCACAGTACTTATAACTGGAGAAAGTGGAACAGGAAAAGAACTTATCGCAAGAATGATTCATTACCTAAGTGCTAGAAAAAATAATTATTTTAATGCTGTAAATTGTTCTGCAATTCCGGATTCTTTATTTGAAAGCGAGTTTTTTGGTCATAAACGTGGAGCATTTACAGATGCTGTAGAAACAAAATCCGGGATGTTTGAAGTTACGAATAAAGGGACATTATTTTTAGATGAAATCGGGGATTTAAAATATGACCTTCAAGGTAAATTTTTAAGAGTTCTTGAAGAAGGAAGAGTTTCTAAAATAGGTGATAACAAAGAATTTGATATTGACGTAAGAGTAGTAGCTGCTACTAATAGAGATCTCAAGCAAATGTGTGATGAAAGTAGGTTTAGAATAGATTTACTTCACCGTTTAAATTCATTTGTTATACATATACCACCTTTACGTGAAAGAAAGGAAGCGATCCCTGCTTTAATAGAATATTATTTAAAAGAATTTGCTAAGCAAGCTAGAAAAAAAATAAAAGGGATAGATGCTAACACCTTAAGATTATTACAGAATTACGAATTTCCGGGCAATATCAGAGAGTTGAGAAACATGATAGAGAGAGCTGTTATTATTTGTGATGATGATAGATTGCAGATGAAACATTTTCAATTGGAAGCTGATTTAATAATTCCTGTCACTGAATTATATGAAGATAATGAGTCATACAATCTTGCAGATATAGAAAGAAGTGTAATAATTAAAGCACTAACACGAACCAAAAATAATAGAACTCATGCTTCAAATCTTTTGGGTATTGAAAGGAGTAGATTACTTAGGAAAATAAACTTATATTCTATTACTGAAAAAGATATTAAAAAAAGAAAATCATAGTAAAAACAGCTAACTTTTTTAGGTGCTATGAAAAATATTTAGCGATTCTATATATAGTTTCTCTCAGAAAACTTATAATTGACTAATTATTAATATTATTTCGTTGATAATAGTTTGAATCTTTTTAAGAAAGTGCTTGTGTAATTCAAATAAAATGCTTAATACCTTATCCGTTAATAGGGATTTTTTCTAATGATAGTCATTATAAAAAAGTGTTGATTATTTTTAGATATTAAATGCTTTAAAACAGGTAAAAGTTTAGTTATTTTGCAAGATTTAATGTAATTTTTTCTTATAATAAATGAAATCCTTTACCAATTGAATTTACAGACAAGAATATTGTTTCAGGGGAAGGCATTTAGTTGTTTAGACTATTAGGCTTTTAGAAAAACAAGAGCGACTGTTTTGATAAGGCAGCCGCTCTTTGTTTTCGGACTTTTTCGTAATTCGTAATTGATTTCTATTCTTTTAAAAACTTCCTTAGCAACATGCCATTATCAGTACTTACACTAACGATTTATCATTATAAATCAGCGCAATAATATTTTCTGCAAAATTAGTTTAATTAAATAAATAACAAGCTATCAAAACTAATAATAATTTATTTATTATTTTGAGAGACCCAATAATGAGATTTTATCAATATTAAAATTTAGGTAATATCCATTTTGGATTATGTCTTAATATCAATATTAAGGTAATATCTGTTTTGGATTATGCCTTAATATCAATATTAAGGTAATATCCGTTTTGGATTATGTCTTAATATCAATATTAAGGTAATATCCGTTTTGGATTATGTCTTAATATCAATATTAAGGTAATATCCATTTTGGTTTATGTCTTAATATCAATATTAAGGTAATATCCGTTTTGGATTATGTCTTAATATCAATATTAAGGTAATATCCATTTTGGTTTTTTCTTAAAACTAAATTAGTATGCAGATATAGAGAGATATATGATTTTTGATATTTTTTTATTCAAATTAAAGGTATATATGTTTATACCAATCCTACACAAGACAATCTTACTATAGAAACAAACTCCAATAAGGAACAAAGGATAGAGGTACTTAACCTCATCGGGCAAACCGTATATACAATATATATTAATAAGAAAGCTACTATAAATATTTCCGCTTTCGCAAATGGCATTTATATCTTAAAGCTAAGTTCAGATAAAGATACAGTAGTAAGGAAGTTTGTGAAAGAATGATCACTCCTATAATTATATAGAGCTAAAAGAATTCTTTCAATATTAAAAATAAATATCATTCGATTGAACAACATTACTCTTATTCAGTTTTCTATCGTACAGATAAGCTTTAAAAACTACAGTGTCGTTTTTAAGATAAGGAGTCATTAAACCAATATCAAGTACTGTTTGAATTTCGCCTTTAAGCGAACCATTGGCACTTACGGGGTCTATCCTTTTTATGCGGTATTTAAAAACAATAGTGTCGTAATTTTGTGTTTGCGTATTGAATACAGTAAAGTATTCGTACTTACCTTTTTTCTTAACAAAAACATTAATAAAAAAATTGTTGTAATAATAACTGGAGGTATCGAAAGGAGTATAATTATCCGATTCATTTAAACCAACATCACCATCACCATCAGTAAACTTACAAGTAAATAAGCCTTGAGAATAATCACTACTTACCGCAAAATCTTTGAACTCTAAATAGGGAACAATAGGATATGATTGCTCACGCGAACAAGATAACAGTAAAATAAATGCTGCTATTCCAAACAAAAAGCTTACTTTTGAACTGAATTTCATTATACAATTTTAGACCGTGTAAAATTAGTACTTTTTTTAATATCAACGCAATATTGACACAAATGTTATTAACAAATAAAATAAATAATATCTTTAAGATTAAATCGGATTCCGAATTTAATGATTTAGCATTAGATACCTTTCGCCATCAATACAAGTATAATCTTCTGTATAAGAATTTTGTTGACCTTAATTATTCAGATATTAATGCTATCAAAACTTATAATGAGATCCCTTTTATTCCGATAGGTTTCTTTAAAACACATCAGATAATTACCGGAGATACGCATGTGGATAATTATTTTAAAAGCAGTGGTACTACAGGTCAGGAAAGGAGTACGCATTATGTTAAGGATTTAAAGCTTTATGAAGAAAGTTTTATTAATGGATTTAAACACTTTTTTGGCGATATAAACAGATTCACCATTCTTGCGTTGCTACCTAATTATCTTTCTCAGCAGGATTCTTCGCTTATTTATATGGTTACTAAATTAATTGAATTAAGTAATGATAAAAATAGTGGTTTTTATTTAAATAATTATGCTGAATTAAATCAAAAACTAAAAGATATTAAGAATAAAAAGATTATTCTGATAGGAGTTACATACGCCCTGCTTGATCTTGCCGAACAATTTCCGATAGCTATACCTAAAGCAATTATAATGGAGACCGGTGGCATGAAAGGCAAAAGAAAAGAACTGGTGAGAGAAGAACTGCATGACACCTTGACCAAAGCTTTTGATGTAGAAAATATATATGCCGAATACGGTATGACCGAGTTACTTTCGCAAGGATACTCCAAAGGGAAAGGCTTGTACGAAACACCGCCATGGATGAAAATATTGATTAGAGATGTGGACGATCCTTTGACAATGGCAGGCAACAATAAGTCGGGCGGCATCAATGTAATTGATTTGGCTAATATTTATTCATGCAGTTTTATTGCCACACAAGATTTGGGTAAGAAATATGATAACAATATGTTTGAAGTCCTCGGACGCTTTGATAATAGTGATATAAGAGGTTGCAATTTGATGGTGTTATAAATCTTTTATCAGCAATTATTATTAAATTTATTCTCATTAATAAAGGTGGTTTATTTAATAATTTGAGTTTAAGCAAAATATTTTTCAGATAACCAAAGATTTATATTACCTTTGCAAAGTTAAAAATTTTACAAATAAAGAGATGAAAACATTTGAAGAACTGGGCCTAGATTCCAGAATACTAAAGGCTATCACCGAAATGGGATTCGAAAAGCCAATGCCTGTTCAGGAAGCAGTAATACCAGTTTTATTAGAAATGGACACCGATCTTGTTGCATTAGCACAAACCGGTACCGGAAAAACAGCAGCATTCGGTCTGCCGTTAGTTCAAAAAATAGACAAGGAAAGCACATATACACAGGCGCTAATTCTGTGTCCTACCCGAGAGTTGTGCATGCAGATTGCCGGAGATATAAAAGATTATACTAAATATGTTGATAACTTTAGAGTAGTTCCAGTGTATGGAGGTGCCAGTATCGAAACTCAGATAAGACAATTGTCAAGAGGAGTGCATATTATTGTTGCTACGCCTGGTCGTATGCTCGACCTTATGAGAAGAGGTAAAATAAATCTTACCAAACTTAAATACGTTGTGTTTGACGAAGCTGACGAAATGCTTGACATGGGTTTCCAAGATGATATGAATAGTATCCTGGAAGAAACTCCTAAAGAAAAAAACACTTTGCTTTTCTCGGCAACGATGCCTGTAGAAATCGAAAAGATTGCAAGAGGATACATGAATCATCCTGCTGAAATAACAGTGGGTAACCGTAATTCAGGTTCCGAAAACGTAAAACATTATTACTACCTTTCACAGGCAAGACAGAGATACTTAGTTTTAAAACGTATCGCCGACTTTTATCCTGATATCTATGCAATCATTTTCTGCCGTACCAGAGCTGAAACTCAGGAAGTGGCTGATGCGTTAATAAAAGATGGTTATAATGCAGATGCTTTACATGGCGATCTATCGCAGTTGCAACGTGATAATGTTATGAATAAATTCCGTTTGCGCAATTTGCAGATGTTAGTAGCTACTGATGTTGCTGCTCGTGGATTGGACGTTAACGATCTTACTCATGTTATTAATTATAATCTTCCCGACGAAATTGAACAATATACCCATCGTAGTGGAAGAACAGGTAGAGCTGATAAGTCAGGGATATCTATTGCAATTCTTAACTTACGTGAAAAACATAAAGTAAAACAACTTGAAAGGTCATTAGGCAAAACCTTTAAATATGCCAAGATCCCTTCAGGTAAAGAGGTTTGTGAAAAACAACTTTTCCACATGATTAATAAGATGGAAACTGTTGTAGTAAACGAAGAGGAAATCAATAAATTCTTACCTGTTATTAATCAGAAGTTAGATTGGTTAAGCAAGGAAGAACTGATTAAAAGATTTGTATCTGTTGAGTTCAATCGTTTTATAAATTACTATCGCAATGCTCCCGACTTAAACGTTGATGACAGACATGATACTAGTGGTGAACCAAGAAGAAGCAATGAAGAGTTTGTACGCTTATTTATTAATCTAGGTAAGATTGACGGAATAGGACCAACTCAACTAATTGGATTAATTAACGATACTACTCAAACTAGAGATATGAGAATAGGCAGAATTGAAATGCTTAATACATTCTCCTTTTTCGAAATTGATTCTAAGCATTTAGATCAAGTAATTGAAGCTTTTAAAACTGCTAAGTACCAATCCAGAAAAGTTAGTATTGAAGTTGCTAATAAAAAGACCGAACGCGGCGGTGGCGGTGGTGATAGAAGACGCAGTGAAGGTGGCGACAGAAGACGCAGCGACAGTGGTTATAGCAGAGATGGTGGTAGCAGTAGAGATGGCGGTGGTAGTAGAGACAGTGGTAGCAGAGACAGAAGTTTCGGTGGTGGCGACAAAAAGAAAGACTTCAAGAAAGACACCAGAAGTGATTTCAGGGACAAGGACAAAGGCAAACCAAAGAAAAAACGTTGGTAATCCTGTTCTAAACTTGTTACATACATAATCATATATATACACAAAAGATAGACATTTCATGTGGCAATGAAAAAATCTTATAGTAATAGAAGGTTTACTGTATCAGCTATATTTATAGTTGTTTGGATTATTTTTATTGCCCGTTTGTTCTATTTGCAGATCATTGACGATAGCTATATAGTATCAGCTAACAGGAACGTTCTCCGTATTGTAACCCAATATCCTGCAAGGGGACTTATTTTTGATCGTAATAACAAACTTCTTGTTTACAATGAGGTTGTTTACGATTTAATGATCATTCCTAATCAAGTTAAAGAAATTGACACGCTTGAATTGTGTAATCTGGTTGGAATTACAAAAGATGATTTTATTCAGAAGCTTGAGAAATCAAGAGAATACTCGTCTTATTCACCTTCAATTTTCGAGAAACAGATTTCTAAAGAAAGCTATGGATATATCCAGGAGAAACTCTATAAATATAGAGGCTTCTTTGTTCAAACCAGAACTTTAAGAAAGTATCCTGATCCGGTTGCAGCTCATACATTGGGTTATATTGGTGAAGCTAATGAAGATCTTACCGAAAAAGATTCTTATTATAAACCCGGCGATTATGTTGGGATGAGTGGTTTGGAGAAATTCTACGAACCGGTGTTAAGAGGCAAAAAAGGCTCTAAGATTATGATGGTTGATGTGTTCAATCGCGAAAAGGGGAGCTTTAGAAATGGAATGTATGATACCATTGCCATAGCAGGAAAAGACATCTACTCAAGCATTGATGCCGAACTTCAGGTTTATGGCGAGTCATTAATGAAGAACAAGCGTGGAAGTATTGTTGCAATTGATCCCACAACCGGCGAGATATTAACAATGATTTCGAGCCCTTCTTATGATCCTAATCTGTTAATAGGCCGAGTTAGAGGGACTAACTACATTAAACTGCTCAACGATCCTGTAAAGCCTTTGTTCGATAGAACTTTGATGGCGTTGTACCCCCCGGGTTCTATCTTTAAGATAGTGCAATCGTTGGTCGCTCTCGAGGAAGGAGTTATTACCGAGAATTCTGCTTTTCCTTGCGATAAATCATTGGTGGGTTGTCATAATCATCCTAGTGCAACAAACTTAAAGAGTGCTATTAAGATGTCGTGCAATCCATACTTCTATCAGGTCTTTAGAAGGATAATTCAACACAATCAATCCAGCGATCGTTTTGTAGATAGTCAAATGGGACTGGATCAATGGTATGATAAGGTAACAAGCTTTGGGCTTGGAGCAAGGTTAGGTATAGATATGCCAAGTGTAAAGAAAGGATTTATACCTTCATCTGCCTTTTATAATCACAGATATGGGGAGCATCAATGGGCATTCAGCACTATTTATTCTTTAAGTATCGGCCAGGGCGAAGTAGGGATTATTCCTTTGCAAATGGCTAACATTGCTACAATCTTTGCTAACAGAGGTTATTATTACACTCCGCATTTAATTAAATATATTGGAAAAGAAAAGACTGTAAACCCGGAGTATAAAGTTAAGCATATAACTAAAGTGTCGGATAAGTACTTTAATCTTGTGGCCGATGCAATGTACGAAGTTGTAAACGAGCCCGGAGGCACTGCATCAGGAGCTCGAATAGACGACATTGTAGTTTGTGGCAAAACAGGTACAGCTCAGAACCCTCATGGGCAGGATCACTCGGTTTTCATTGCATTTGCACCTATGAAAGACCCTAAAATTGCTATAGCAGTTTATATCGAAAACGCTGGATTCGGAGGTGTGTGGGCTGCTCCTATAGCCAGTTTGATGATAGAGAAGTATATTAAACGGAAAGTTAAGAGAGAGGATCTGGAGGAACGAATGATTAACGCTAATTTAATGTCATTACATTGAGAGAACAAAAAAGCATATTTGGTGATATTGACTGGGTAATTGTAATAATCTACCTTTTACTCGTGTTTATGGGCTGGCTCAACATACACGCCGCTGTATATGACGAGGCTCACAAGAGTATCTTCGACTTTCAGAAAAGTTATGGTAAGCAATTGATATGGATAGGTTCCGCATTGTTTATTGCTATCTTAATTATGGCCATTGACATCCGGTTCTTCTCTCAATTTGCTTACGGTATCTATGGTTTCTTTATATTGCTGTTAGTAGCTGTAATTGTTGCCGGTAAGGCAACTAAAGGAGCCGTTTCATGGTTCGAGATAGGTAGTTTTAAGCTTCAGCCTTCCGAGTTTGCAAAGTTTGCCACTAATCTTGCCCTAGCCAAATACTTGAGTGCTGTTGATGTTAACATAAAGAATTTTAAGAACAGAATTTATGCAATCATAATCTTAGCAATACCTGCTTTGTTTATTTTACTTCAAAACGATACCGGCTCTGCATTGGTTTACTTCACCTTTATTTTGGTGCTTTATCGCGAAGGAATGTCAGGTAATATCTTGATTTTTGGGCTTGTTATTGCTTTTTTATTTATTCTTACTTTACTTATTAATAAGATGATCCTGGTAGGAGTATTGCTTGGTGTTGCCATTGTATTGGTCATTTTTGTGAGAAAAAACAAGAAGGCAATTATAACCATAGCTACTTTTTTGGTGTTGACTACAAGCTTCATTTTTACAGTTGATTATGCTTTTAATCACATCCTCGAAGATCATCAAAGAACCAGAATTAATGTTTTGTTAGGTAAGGACATCGACTTGCAGGGAGCCGGATATAATGTTAACCAATCTAAGATAGCAATCGGTTCGGGTGGCTTCTGGGGCAAAGGGTATTTGCAAGGCACACAAACTAAGTATAACTTTGTCCCTGAGCAAAGCACCGATTTCATTTTCTGCACCGTAGGCGAAGAATGGGGTTTTGTTGGAAGCTTTGTGGTGGTCACTTTATTAATAGTATTGTTGCTACGGATCTTATTTGTAGCCGAACGGCAACGTTCAGCCTTTGGAAGGATATATGGATACGGCGTTGCATCTATCCTCTTCATCCACATCCTAGTAAACGTTGGCATGGCAATGGGATTACTCCCTGTAATCGGAATTCCGCTGCCCTTTTTCAGCTATGGAGGCTCCAGTTTATGGTCGTTCACTATCTTACTTTTCATCCTGGTAAAGCAAGATTCGTACCGGCTCTTTATGCTGTAAATCTTGCTAACTATTAGTATTCTTTTGCTTAACAAAGCAAATGTTTTACCTCCCATTTGTAGCACTACTGTAAGCATCATTAGCATATAGATGCTCAATTGCAACATCTTAATCTTAATTATTATTACGATAAATTATAAACGCTCAATAAGCATACTAAAATTATTGTATTGACTTATAATGATGCTTTTGTTAATTTTTATTATGATTATTATTATTTTCATATTAAAAGAATGAATTGAAAATAATAAAGTAAGAAAAAGAATTAGCAATCCCATGATATCTATGTGTTTAATAAGTGTTATGTTTAGATATTTCATTATTTCAATAAAGCTATTATTTGTTTTATTTATGATAAAATGTCTTTTAATCTTATTAAAATATGTTTTATTATGAACCTCACTTAATGATTCTATCTATTATTTGTTTTAAAAGACATATTGTTACAAAAATAGCCTTACTGGGAAATCCCCAGCGGAGGTTCTAACATCAATTTCACCTTTGGGAAATCCCCAGCAAAGTCTTTTTTCTTGTTTTAGGACTTAATTTTTATCCCGTAAGGAAATTTTATTATTGAAAATAAAGATGCATTACTAGGTAAACTTATCTTAATGCCGCCATCAGCAGTTCAATATCTTGAAAAGGCAGGCAATAGGTATCGGAAATATATTTATTTGTAATAGTACCGTTAAAGATATAAACACCTTGTCGTAGCCCATAGTCAGATCTTAATATATTATCCACACCACCTTCTTCACCAATATTTAAAATGGTGGGAGCAAAACAATTACTCAAAGCATAAGAAGCAGTATGAGGAACACGTGAAGCTATATTTGGCACACAATAATGAGTAACGCCATGTTTGCTGAACACAGGATCAGCATGAGTAGTGACATGAGATGTTTCAACACAACCACCTTGGTCAATGCTAACATCAATGATAACCGAACCGGGTTTCATTTCTTTTACCATCTCTTCAGTAATAATACAAGGAGTTCGTCCGGAAGAAGAATGGATAGCACCTATAATAACATGAGCAGTTTTTAAAGCTTTTAACAGAACTTTAGGTTGGATAATAGAGGTAAATATACGCGAATTGAGGTTAGTTTGGACTCTACGGAGTTTATAAATAGAATTATCGAAAACTTTTACATATGCACCTAATGCCATAGATGCACGGGCAGCAAATTCTCCAACAGTACCGGCTCCAAGAATTACTACTTCTGTAGGAGTAATTCCCGAGAAGCCACCTAACATCACACCTTTACCATATTCAGGGTGACTTAAATATTCGGCAGCTATTAAGATAGAAGTATTGCCTGCAATCTCGCTCATTGCCCTAATTACAGGGTATGTTTTAGTTTTATCGCGAATGTATTCAAATGCTAAGGCTGTAGCTCTTTTACTGATTAAGCCTCTAAAATACTTCTCGCTACGGTTACCAATATGAAGAGCAGATATAATTATCTGTCGTGTCTTGATCATGTCAATTTCTTCATCGGCAAGAGGAGCAACTTTAAGGATAATATCAGCCTGATAAACTTCTTGTGGAGAATATACTATCTCAGCACCAAATTCGGCATACTCTTGATTCTCGAAGTGAGCGGCTTTGCCTGCATTATTCTCGACAATAACTCTATGTCCGTTGGCAACAAACAATCCTGCTGCTTCAGGAACTATCCCTACACGGTTTTCGTGAAAAGATATTTCCTTAGGAATACCAATTGTAAGTGATGCTCTCTTTTTAGAAACTTCAAGCATTTCTTCCTTTGGCATAAGCCCTTCGGCCATATTAAACTTTATAAACCCATCCTGATTTGTATCCATATATCAAATTATTTCGAAAATGATTATCCTATTTCCATTTGTATCATCTTCTTCAATTTGAATTTTTACGTAATTCTTTGGTAAAAGTTCGCTAATCTTTTCAGGCCATTCAATCAAACAATAATTACCACTGTAAAAATAATCTTCGTAGCCTATATCAAAAGCCTCACTACTGTTTTTTAAACGATAGAAATCAAAATGAAAGATCTTTTCTGCTTCAGCAATATATTCATTAACTATTGCAAAGGTCGGACTGCATACTACATCTTCAACACCTAAAACTTTGCACATCTCTTTGATGAGAGTAGTTTTACCTGCTCCCATCTTTCCATAGAAAGCAATTATCCTTTGATCTCCTGCCAAAGAAATTATCTTTTCGGATACTCCCGATAACTCATCAATGGAGATATTATCGAATCTCACCATATTAAATTACTTGTTCTTTAAAGTAATATAAGGCACTAACATTTCTTCCATCGAAACACCTCCGTGTTGGAAAGTATTTAGGTAATAACTAACATAATAATTGAAGTTATTAGGATAAGCAAAGAAATCATTTTCGCGGCAGAAGATATACGAAGAAGTTACATTAAGCTTTGGTAAGTAAGCATCAGCAGGATTTTTAATACCAAAGACTTCCTTTTCATTATAATCCAACATTCTTCCAAGCTTATATCTTAAGTTAGTGCTTGTATTCTTGTCGCCTTTTACTTTAACAGGATTGTTTACACGTATTGAACCATGATCGCTGGTAATAACAACGTTCACTTTCTTCTCAC
>TBL_comb47_HYPODRAFT_10001279_pt1 | contig 32748 bp, 23 predicted proteins | sample TroBogypolimnion_40_FD_10682 | JGI IMG/M metagenome (IMG submission 10682)
TCAAAGCGGGCGAGAAATTGGAATGCCGAGTGGAAGACCAATTGCAAAATATGGCTAACGACACTGCCTTGGTACGGTCATTCTTTCGACACCCATCTGTCCGCTATATTTCTGACTGCTGAGTAAAGCAACTTATACCGATTGAGCCTTCAAAAGTTGGCTAGATTTCTTGGTAAACGTGCTGTAAAGTTCGCCGGCGTTCCGAGGTTTTTTTTGTGTTTGGCTCTAACCGCCGTAGGAGGCTGAATTGAAGCAATTTGACCTGTTGAGCAAGTCTCGACCTATTCCAACCTGGACCAAGTTCGCTGCGGCGGGCTTGCTTGCAGCCGCCTTGGCAGGCTGCGGTGGCAGTGATGGTGCTGCTGGCCCTGTGGGTGCTACCGGCGCCACCGGTGCTACTGGTGCCACAGGTGCTGCGGGTGCCAATGCGGTTCCCACTGTCAATGTATCGACGCTAACGTCGGCCCAATGGGGTGCTTTGTCCCTCCAGGGCTCAGTCACTCAAGTCACCATCAACAGCCCGCCCGTCGTTCAATTCAAGATCACGGATGCCAGCGGCACGCCGGTCACCGGTCTGGCCCAGAAGGACGCCAGCGGTGCCTATCCCAATTTCGGCTTTGCCATTGCCAAGCTGATCCCCGCCAATGCCACGACCAAGGCGCCCAGCCGCTGGGTCAGCTATATGGTGGTGACGACACCGGCCGCTGGCAAGACCGCGGTGCCGGCTTTCCCGGAAACGGAAAAGGACGGGACGCTGGTGGACAACGGTGGTGGTAGCTATACCTACACGTTTGCCCTGGACATCACCAAGGTCAAGAGCTATGTTGACGCCGTGGTAGACGACGCCACACATAGCAAGGCGGACCTGGATGACCTGACCTACGATCCAACCCTGCCGCATCGGCTGATGATCACTGTGGGCGGCAATCAGCCGGGCACAACAACGTTGGCAAAGACTTCGGCCAACATCAGCTATGACTTCATCCCGGCTACGGGCAAGGCAGTGGCGGCGACGGATCCGCAACGCGATATCGTTGCGATGGCTTCGTGCAATTCCTGCCATAGCAAGCTGTCGATGCACGCAGCATTCTTCCCGGCCATTCAGGATCCAAAGCTTTGCGTGGTATGCCACACAGAGCAGCAAAAATACGGCTTTGCGGAGAATCGACCGGCCTCCGGCACCAGCCTGGTGACGCAGTCCGTCTATGGCCAGAATGTGACGTTCAAACTCGACGGCCGCGCGACGCCCAACTTCCCCAACATGGTTCACAAGATCCACATGGGTGAAGAGCTTTATTTCCAGGGCTATAACCAGTTCGGCGTCCTTTACAACGAAACCACCTACCCGCAGGATCAGCGCAATTGCGTCAAGTGCCATGATGGTTCCAGCAACGCCGTGAGCGGCACACCCGCGACGGCGCAAGGCGACAACTGGAAGAACGCACCGAGCCGGCTGGCTTGCGGCGCCTGCCATGACGGCATCAACTTTGCCACCGGTGGCGGCATGAACCTGAGCGGCAGCTACCCAGGTCACATCGGCGGCGCCAAGGCGGACGACAGTCTTTGCGCTGTGTGCCACGACGCGGCATCGATTGCAACGGCGTACCACGTTGCAGTACTGCCACCGAACGCCAACAACATCTACACGAATCCGGCTACCGGCAACAACAACACCAACGCATCGTCCATCGCATCGGTGAAGAGCAACCTGCCAGCAGGCGCAAGTCAAGTGACCTGGGATCTGAAGAGCGTGACGCTGAACGCCAGCGCACAACCCGTCTTCACCTTCCGCTTCCTCAAGGATGGCACGCCCGTGGTCTTCAACACCTACGGTGCTGGAAGTCCTGCGAAGACCGAGTTGATGGACAACTTCGTCGGTGGTCCGAGCGCCTATCTCGCCTTTGCCGTGCCGCAGGATGGCATTGCTGCCCCGGCTGACTGGAACGCAACGGTCAGCACCTACATCAAGAACGTCTGGAGAGGCACCGGCAAGAACGACGACGGCACCAACATGTCGGCAACGGCTGCAGGAAGCTTGACGTTTGATGCTGCCAGCGGCTACTACACCCTGACTCTGACCGGCGTGAAGATCCCGACCACCGCCAAGATGATGATCGGCGGCATCGGCTACACCTACGGATTGCTGACAACACAACCGCTGACGCAGACCAATGTGACGGGTTATACCTATAACACGACCACCAAGGTCGGTGGCCTGAGTGTTCCGGCACCGAATGTGACGAAGCTCGTTACCGGCACGCTGCCAACCGGCTTTACGGCTGCCACAGCACGCCGCGCCATCGTTGAGAGTGCCCGTTGCAACTCGTGCCACCAGGCGCTGGGTGTATTCACCGCCAGCACCTTCCACGCGGGTCAGCGCAATGACGCAGCAACTTGCACCTTCTGCCACAACGTCAACCGTGTCAACAGCGGCTGGGGCGTGAACATCAAGGAAGCGGTGCACGCCATTCATGCGGCCGACAAGCGCGTCAACAAGTTCTCGTGGGAAGCATCCGCAGGGGACAAGTACTGGGAGGTCACCTACCCCGGCGTGCTGAATAACTGCGAGCAATGTCACGTGCCAGGCTCGTATGACTTCAGCAACGCGACCAATGCCGCTGCGGTATCCAACCTGCTGTGGACAACCGTTGCTACAGGAACCGTGCCCAATCCGGTGAATGTGGTTGTGACGGGTAACGAGGCGATTCCGGGAACCTACTGGTCACCGTTCGTCACGGCTGGCGCTGCCTACGGCACGGGCTACACCACCAACTTCGCTACTGCCAGCTTGACACCTTATGTTGATGCTGCTGGTACGACGCTGGTGAGCTCGCCAATTGCCTCAGCTTGCTTTGCCTGCCATGACACCACCACGGCCAAGTCGCACATGGTGAGCAACGGCGGCCAGTTGTACGTTGCACGTAGCACTGTGACACCAGCCGCCAGCGGCGAAGCCTGCCTGGTTTGCCACGGCACCGGCAAGGTTGCCGACATCAAGGTCGTTCACCAATAAGCGGCAACAGGCTGCACTAACCAGAAACCCCGGAGGCTGCGAAGCCTTCGGGGTTTTTTCATTTGCGTCCCGCTTAGGCGCACACCTGCGGTTGTAATTCCAGTCATGCGTTTGGCAAGGCTCGTCATGGCAAATGCGAATGCATGCGTATGATCGCGGGCTGCAGTGCTTTCTGATGGAAGAGTTTTAGCTTCTGAAAATGAAGTTTTGAACGCTTGACGTGCCCTGCATTTTCGTTGCGGTCAGTGTGATCGTAGCAATCAGGTTCATCGGCATTTTCAGAATCTGTACGTGTCAATCAACCGGTAGCGCTCCTTGGGACGGCCGGTAGACAAGACCAGCGCATAGCTTCGTACCGGCCAGACAACAGGCACACATCGGGTTGGCGGGACTGAAGTGTCGGCGCGCCTTGCCAGTGTCACATGCGCCCGCCAGGCGCGGCTTTCCACCGGCAGGTTCAAGCCGGCTATTGATTCGGCCAGACGCTGATGCAAACCCTCAAGTTCCGCCGGAACTTTGGACGCAGCCAGCACCGCCAGGCCGCCCGACCACTGCTGCGGCGAGTCAAGCACCAATTCGCAGGGCTCAAACGGGACCTGCAATCCGGCAGTCAATTTCGGCAGCTCATGCGATGGCACGCTGCCCATAAAATGCAAGGTGACATGCCAATCAACCGGCTTGTAGCGCGCACATTCTGCACGCCAGGTCCACAGATTCGCATGGTCAACCATGGCCCCCTGCGTAACAGGATCGGGCCAGAGTGCCAAGAAGAGGCGATGCGAACGACTTTGCGGAGCAGGCATGTGCCGGATTCTGCTGCAAGTCGGTCATTGGCTGATGCCAATGGTTTCCGCCGCCAAGAAACGTTCCAGATAACGAATGAGGTTGACGAGCCTTGACCCCGGCACTGGCTCCACAGTTAGGGCTGCTTGGTTCCCCACCTGACCCGGTTGGCCGCTTCACCATGCGGGAAGGCCCGTCAGTCGCTATTGTAAGGGGCTTGGCGGATCGGGTCGGCTTAGAATCAAAGCATGTCCTATCTCGTGCTCGCCCGCAAGTACCGTCCCCGCAATTTCTCAGAGATGGTGGGCCAGGACCATGTGGTGCGCGCCCTCTCCAATGCCTTGGGCACACAGCGCCTGCACCACGCCTATCTGTTCACGGGCACGCGTGGCGTCGGCAAGACCACGGTCTCGCGCATTCTGGCCAAGTCGCTCAATTGCCAGGGGCCGGACGGCACGGGTGGCATCACGGCCACGCCGTGCGGTGTCTGCCAGGCCTGCACCGACATCGATGCCGGGCGCTTTGTCGACTACACCGAACTGGATGCCGCTTCGAACCGCGGTGTGGACGAGGTGCAGACGCTGATGGAGCAGGCGGTCTACAAGCCGGTCCAGGGCCGCTTCAAGGTCTTCATGATCGACGAAGTGCACATGCTGACTGGCCACGCCTTCAATGCGATGCTCAAGACGCTTGAAGAGCCGCCTGAGTACCTCAAGTTCGTGCTGGCCACCACCGATCCGCAAAAGGTGCCGGTCACCGTGCTCTCGCGCTGCCTGCAGTTCAACCTGCGCCCGATGGCGCCAGAAACCATTCGTGAACATCTGGAAAAGGTCTTGCAGGCCGAGAACGTGCGCGCCGATGTTCAGTCGCTACGCCTGCTCGCGCGCGCGGCGCGCGGGTCGATGCGCGACGCACTGAGCCTGACCGACCAGGCGATCGCCTTTGGCGGCGGTGAACTTGGCGAGGTGACGGTGCGCCAAATGCTGGGCAGCGTAGATCGTTCCTACGTTTTGCGGCTGATCGAGGCGCTCGCGCTTGGCGAAGGCAAGACGATTTTCGAGATCAGCGAGTCCCTGCGCCTGAACGGCCTGAGCGCGGCCTCGACGCTGGAAGAAATGAGCGCCGTGCTGCAACGAATGGCCGTGCTGCAAGCCGTGCCCGGCGCAGCCGCGCAGACCGACGAGAGCGATCCGGAAGCGGCTGATATGGTGCGCCTAGCGGCGCTGATGCCGGCCGACGAGACGCAACTGCTCTACAGTATCTGCCTGCATGGGCGCGCCGAGCTCGGCCTGGCACCGGATGAGTACGCGGCGCTCACCATGGTGCTACTGCGCCTGCTCGCCTTCAAACCGGCGACCCTCCAGCGCCCCACGGTGGAAAAAAAAAGCCTGAATGACGCGCCGCGTTCGGCGATAGCCCCGCCGCGAACACCGGTGCAGTCGCCGGTCGCGCCCAAATCGACTCCGGTGCCAGAGCCGGTGCGTGCAGACCCTTTGGCTCCGGCGCTCGCTGCCGCGCAGCCGGTGGCGCAACAGTTGCACGTGGTCCAGATGCCGGCTGGCGCGCGACCGGTCCCCAGCGTGGCCTTGGCGCCCGCCGCTGCCGCACCGACACAGGCCAAAATGGACGCACTGCCAGTGCGGGTGCAGGCTGATTCGCGCCTGGAAGCGCTGGCCGGCCAGTCGGCCGCGACGCTGCTGCAGGCGACCGAGGAGGGCGAGTTCTGGCACGCGACGGTGCAGCAACTGATTACGGCCGAGACCGTCACCGCCATGGTGCGCGAGTTGGCCTTGCAGTCGCAACTGGTGGCGCGCGACACCGATCAATGGATTCTGCGCGTCGAGCGCGAGTCGCTCAATCAGGCTGCCAGCCGCGAACGTCTGGGCGCTGCGTTGCAGGCGGTAGGCCACCCGGTGCGCCTGGTGGTGGAAATCGGCCGAGTCACCGACAGTCCGGCGCGACGCAATGTGGCGCTGGCGGCAGAGCGGCAACTGGCGGCAGAAAAAATCATTTTTGATGATCCGTTCGTGCAGACCCTGATGCGCGATTTTGCGGCGAAAATTGTGCCAGGCAGCATCAAGCCGGGGTGATGATCCCGGTCAGCGCCTGAGCCAAGTTGGCAGGCTTTGCGGGCCATTCAAATTCAGTCATTCAAAACACCATCGAAGGAAACCCCATGTTCAACAAAGGACAACTCGCCGGACTCATGAAGCAGGCGCAGGCCATGCAGGACAACATGAAGAAGGCACAGGACGAACTCGGCAACATCGAAGTCACGGGCGAGTCCGGAGCCGGCCTGGTCAAGGTAACCATGACCTGCAAGCACGATGTCAAGCGCGTCACCATCGACCCAAGCCTGTTGGCCGATGACAAGGACATGCTCGAAGACCTCGTGGCAGCGGCTTTCAACGCCGCCGTACGCAAGGCCGAAGAGACCTCGACCGAGAAGATGGGCAAGATCACGGCGGGCATGCCCGGGTTGCCAGGCGGCATGAAATTTCCGTTCTGATTTGAATGTCCAACGCAAACTCGCTTGATGTCCTGATCCAGGCCCTGCGGCGCTTGCCGGGTGTCGGGGTCAAGTCGGCCTCGCGCATGGCGTTTCATTTGTTGCAGCACGACCGCGCGGGTGCGCGCGCCTTGTCACGCGCGCTGCAGGAGGCTGCTGAGACGGTGCAGCATTGCGAGCGCTGCCACACCTTCACCGAGGCGCCGATCTGCGCTACCTGTCTGGATCCTCGCCGCGACGCCAGCAAGCTGTGCGTGGTGGAGACGCCGGCCGATCAATCGGCCGTGGAGCGCACCGGCGCCTACAAGGGTCTGTACTTTGTGCTGATGGGCAAACTCAGTCCGCTCGATGGCATCGGCCCGAAGGACATCGGCTTGCAGGACCTGTTTGAGCGTGCCTGCGACGGTCTGGTGCAGGAGGTCATTCTGGCCACCAACTTCACGGCCGAAGGCGAGGCCACGGCGCACGTGATCGGCGAAGGCCTGAAGGCGCGCGGCCTGCGCCTGACGCGGCTCGCGCGCGGGGTTCCGGTGGGCAGCGAACTCGAGTATGTGGACCTGGGCACGATCGCGCATGCCCTGGTGGACCGGCGTGAAAACTGAAGCTTCGGAGCAGCGCATTGTATGAACCGCAGCGGGCTTGATCGACGCACCTTTTCTTCAGCGGTGGTCCTGTCGGCCGCAACGCTCAGTGCGCCCGCGCTGTGGGCCCAGTCCCGGCTCGAAAAGCCGCGACTCGTGATTGCCGCTGTGGGTCATACAAGCCTGTACCAGCTGGTCTTGACGGTGGCCGATCAGCTTGGCTATTTCAAGGCTGAAGGCCTGGACGTCACAATCCGTGAAATCGCTGGCGGCGCGCGCAGCGTGCAGGCACAGGCGCAGACCGGTAACGCCATCGATGTGGTGTCAGGCCCGTATGCGCAAACCATTCGCCTGCAGGCCCAGGGCCAGAAATTCCAGGCCTTCGTGCTGCAAGGCCGCACGCCGGCCGTGGCCATGGGCATTTCTTCGCGGCTTCTGCGGCATTTCAAGTCGGCGGCGCAGCTGCGTGGGCGTCGGATCGGTATTTCGGCCACCGGCTCGGCCGGCCAGATGGTGGCCTTCGTGATACTCGCGCGTGCCGGTCTCGCACCGGCGGACGTTAGCTTTGTCAGCGTTGGCAACAGCAGTGATGCGCTCGCGGCCCTGCGCTCGGGTCAGATCGATGCCATCAGCCATGGCGAGCCGGTCATGAGCAGCCTGGAGCGCAAGGGAGAGATCCGATTGCTCGCCGACACGCGCACCATCAAGGGCACGCTCGACATGTTTGGTAGTCTGATGCCGGGCGCCTGTCTGTATGCGGCGCAGGATTTCGTCAAAAAGAATCCGAACACGGTGCAGGCCCTGACCCATGCCATGGCGCGCAGCCTGAAGTGGCTGCAAACGGCCAGTCCGGGCGACATTGTCCGGACCATTCCGGAGAGCTACCTGCTCGGTGACCGCGTGCTGTACCTGGAGGCCTTCAACCGGATGCACGAGGCGGTTTCACCGGACGGTTTGTTTCCCGATGACGGGGTGCAGACGACTTTGAAAGTACTGGCCCGTTTTGAGCCCGAGATCAGGTCTGCCAAGATCGATCTCGCCGCAACCTACAGCAACGTATTCGCGACTAAGGCCAGGGAGCGGCTGCAGATTTAGGCGGGAGTCTTGCGCTTGGGCTTGGCCGGTCGGGCCGGTTTGGCCGCCTTGTGCACGGCGGATGCGGCGCCGGCCTTGCCTTTGCCAGCGCCCGCGCGCGACGCCTTGCCGCCTTTGCCCTTCTTCACCTTCTTGGCCGCCGGCTCCGAGGCCAGGGACAACTGGCCGTGATCGGCCACCTGAAGCGCCACATCGAGCTCAAAGCGGGTCGAGCGCGGCACCAGCAGGCTCGATCCGGCCTTGATCACCATCCGGGGCGGAATGTTGTTGACGCTGCGCAGCAGGGCTTCGCTCATGCCGACGCGTTTGGCTGCATCCGCCGGGCGCATCGTGGCGGGTGCGAGCCAGACCGTCCAGCTCGCCAGCCGACCGCCGCCGTAAGCCTGCAGATTGTTCTGGAAGATCACGGCGTTGTCCCAGGGTAGCAGGATTTGCGGCGTGCCCGCCGCCAGTATCACGGGGCGGCTGGCCGACGGGTTGAGCGCCTTGAAGTCTTCCAGCGCCACTTCAGCGAGCTTGGCGGCTAGTGCCACGTCGATGTCGCGCGTGATGTCCACGGTCTGGAAGTAGGGGTGGTTGCCGATCTGCGGCAGGCTGGAGTTGAACGCCTGCGGGTTAGCGACGATGTTCTTCATGGCCTGCAGCTTGGGCACGTAAAAGCGCGTCTCCATCGGCATCGTGAGGTCGGAGTAGCGGGTGCCCAGGCCGGCGCGCTGATTCTTCGCGATGGCGCGTGCGACGCTGCCTTCGCCCCAGTTGTAAGCTGCCAGCGCGAGCTGCCAGTCGCCGAACATGCCGTACAACTTTTGCATGTAGTCAAGTGCTGCGCGCGTCGAGGCCAGCACATCGCGCCGGTCATCGCGAAACGCGTTCTGCTTGAGTTCGAAGGTCTTGCCGGTGGCCGGCATGAACTGCCACATGCCGGCGGCCTTTGCGCTCGACACCGCCTGCGGGTTGAAGGCGCTCTCGATGAACGGCAGCAGCGCCAATTCCGTCGGCATGTTGCGCCGCTCAAGTTCCTCGACGATGTGGAAGATGTATTTGCGCGAGCGCTCCGTCATGCGCAGGATGTAGTCGGGCCGGTGGCTGTACCACTGCTCTCGGTCATGCACCAGGGGGTTGTCCAGGTCGGGCATTGCGTAGCCGCGCCGGATGCGCTCCCACAGGTCGGCCGGCGGCAATAGCGGCACCACCACGCCCGAGGCCGCGTGTTCGGCCGAGATTGGTAGCAAGTCCGTATTCGCCTGCATGCCGGGCTGGGCCCTGGACTGCGGTGCCCTGATGCCGGCGCCGCCCGGCACGCTCATGTCGAGCACCCCACGTGGTTCGTGCGCGTTGTCGACAAGGCCGCTGGCACAGCCGGTTAGCCAGAGCAAGCTGGCCAGACAAAGTAGCTTGAACAATTTCATCAGAACTGGTTTTTCCATTCGCGCAGCGCGGCAAAGATGCCGACCTCGCCATGCGCTGACGCATCAAAGCCCTGCACGGAGCGGATCACGTCGGGCTCGCGGCTGCGCAGGAACGGGTTGATTCGGCGCTCCAGCAGCATGCGTGAGGGCAGGGTGGGCTGCTGCGTCGCGCGCAGGCGCTCGGCCGCAGTGGCGTAATCGGCCAGCGCCGCATTGGCGGGTTCAACCGCGCGCGCAAACCGCAGGTTGCTCAGGGTGTATTCATGGGCGCAGCAGATTTGGGTTTCGTCTGGCAGCGCCGCCAGCGCGTCGAGCGAGGCCAGCATCTGGGCCGGGGTTCCCTCGAACAGGCGACCGCAACCGGCGGAAAACAGCGTGTCGCCGCAGAACAGCAGCGGTGCGCCGTTCACGGCAGTGCAGTAGTAGGCAATGTGGCCGGTGGTATGGCCCGGCACCTCGATGACCTGAAAGTGCAGGCCCAGGCTCGACGCCTGTTGGCCCTGCGCGAGTCGGGTCAGCGGCTCAGGCATGGCCTCGCGTTGCGGACCATAGACGGCTGCGCCAGTGGCCTGACGCAGGGCCGCGACGCCTGCCGTGTGGTCGGGGTGGTGGTGCGTGACTAGAATGGCTTGCAGTTGCACACCAAAGCGCGCCAAGGCTTCGAGGACCGGCTGTGCATCACCGGGGTCAACCACCAAGGCGTGGTGTCCGTCATGCAGCATCCAGATGTAGTTGTCGGTGAACGCGGGGAGTGGGATTAACTTCATGAACGATCGTATTGTAGGTTTGCATGACTGGTTTGCGACGCCGCCCGGGCGTTACCTGTTGGCGTGGGAGCGTGATCAACTCGATTCGGCCGTGGCCGATATCTTCGGCTACCACGCCCTGCAGTTGGGGATGAGCGAACTCGATGCCTTGCGGACCAATCGCATGCCGCACCGCTGGCTTGCCAGTCCGGTCAACAGCCCCGGGGCGGCCATTGTGACCGATTTCGAGGCGCTGCCGTTTCCGGCCAACAGCCTGGACCTGGTGGTGCTGCCCCATTCTTTGGAGTTGGCGCGTGACCCGCATGCCACACTGCGCGAAGTCGAGCGCGTGCTGGTGCCCGAGGGCCGGGTCGTGATCTGCGGCCTCAATCCGGTTTCACTCTGGGGTTTTCGGCAGAAACGGGCGCGCCTATACCGCCGTCTGGGGCTGGGCAAGCTGTTCCTGCCGCAGGACGAATGCATCGGCTACTGGCGCTTGCGTGACTGGTTGCGGCTGCTGAGTTTCGAGGTCGAGAACGAGCGCTTCGGCTGCTACCGCCCGGCCATTGCCAATGAACAGTGGCTGCGCAGCTTTGCCTGGATGGACCGCGCCGGCGCGCGCTGGTGGCCGATCTTCGGCGCGGTTTATTTTCTGGTGGCGGTCAAGCGCGTGCGCGGTGTGACGCTGCTGAGCCCGGCTTGGAAGGAAGCCGCACGCGGACTCGTGGCGGCGCCGGCTTCCATCGCCGGGCGCGAGACACTGACCGGCGCCAAGGGGATGAAGGAAACATGAGGATCACAGATTGAATGCGATAGATATCTACACCGATGGCGCCTGCAAGGGCAACCCCGGGCCTGGCGGCTGGGGCGCGCTGCTCAAGTCGGCGACGACGCAAAAGGAATTGTTCGGTGGCGAACGGGAAACCACCAACAACCGCATGGAAATGACGGCCGTCATCGAGGCACTGTCGGCCCTGAAGCGTCCCTGCCACGTCACGCTGCATGTGGACAGCCAGTACGTGCTCAAGGGCATGACCGAGTGGCTTCCCGGTTGGAAGGCGCGCGGCTGGAAGACGGCCGGCAAGCAGGACGTGAAGAACGTGGACCTGTGGCAGCGACTCGATGAAGTGGTCAACCATGGCGGCCACAAGATCGACTGGCGCTGGGTCCGCGGCCACAATGGCCATCCCGGCAACGAGCATGCCGATGCGCTGGCCAATCGCGGTGTTGAGCAGGTGTTGCTGCAGCGCTGAAACTCAGACGAGGTCGCAGGCCACTTCGGTTTCGGCGCTCAGGGCGCGCAGCTCGGGCCGGTGCTCGGCGCAGGCGGCGGTGGCGATCGGGCAGCGGGTGCGGAAGATACAGCCCGACGGTGGGTTCATTGGTGACGGCAGTTCGCCCTGCAGCAGTTGCTGTGCCTTGTGGCGCTCGCGCCGCGGGTCGGGCGTTGGGATCGCGCTTAGCAGTGCCTGGGTGTAGGGATGGCGCGGGCTGCGGTAGATGGCCTGCTTGCCGGCCAGCTCCATGCTGCGTCCCAAGTACATCACCATCACGCGCTGGCTGATGTGGCGCACGACCGCCAGATCATGCGCGATGAAGACCAGCGCCAGGCCCATCTGCGCCTGCAGCTCCATCAGCAAGTTGATGATCTGCGCCTGGATCGAGACGTCAAGGGCTGACACCGGCTCGTCGCAAATCACCAGTTTGGGCTCGAGCACGAGGGCACGCGCAATGCCGATGCGCTGGCACTGACCACCCGAGAACTCGTGCGGGTAGCGGTTGATCTGCTGCTCCGTCAGGCCCACCTTCTGCATCATGGCTCGCACCTTCTGCATCACATCGGCCTGCGACAAAGCGGACAGGTGCGTGTGCAGCGGCTCGGCAATGATCTGCCCGATCGTCATGCGCGGATCGAGCGAGGCCAGTGGGTCCTGGAAGATCATCTGCACGCTTTTGCGCAGCTCGTGCCAAGTGGTGGTGTTGGCACCGCGCATTTCCTGGCCCTGCCAGACAATGCTGCCGGCGGTGGCCGGGATCAGGTTAAGCACGGCGCGCGCCAGCGTCGATTTGCCGCAGCCCGATTCGCCGACGATGCCCAGGGTTTCGCCTGGGAAGATGTCGAAGGACAGACCGTCGACTGCCTTGAGCACGCGTGTCGCCGCCCAGGGCCAGGGTGAGTCGGAAGCCAGCTCGAAGCGCACTTGCAGGTCGCGCACCGACAGCAGGGGAGTGCGCGCTGTCATGCCGGTTCCGCCTCGACAGGTGGCACGATCTGGTGCGGGCTCAGATGGCAGGCGCGCAGCACGCCGGGTTGCTCTGGCAGCGCCGTCAGCGCCGGGCGCTCACTGGCGCAGCGCGGTTCGGCCCAGCGGCAGCGCTCGCTGAACGGGCAGCCGGGCGGCAGGTGCGCCATGTTCGGCGGTGCACCGGGAATGGCCAGCAGTGTGTTCCCGTCCTGCCCGATGCGCGGCAGCGCGCCGAGCAGGCCGATGGTGTAGGGGTGCGTGGGCTGGTAGAAGATCGACTCGGCGCTGCCCTGTTCCATGACGCGCCCGCCGTACAGCACCATGACCTTATCGCACAGGCCCGCGACCACGCCCAGGTCATGCGTGATCATCACGATTGCCGTGCCGTGCTCACGCTGCAGTTCGCGCAGCAGTGCAATGATCTGCGCCTGCACGGTGACGTCGAGCGCCGTGGTCGGCTCGTCGGCAATCAGCACATCGGGTTCGCACAGCAGGGCCATGGCGATCATGACGCGCTGGCGCATGCCGCCGGAGAACTCGTGCGGGTACATGCCAAGCCGGCGCGCGGCTTCCGGGATCTTGACGGCGTCGAGCGCCTGCACGGCGCGCACACGCGCCTGCGCGCGTGTCATGCCCTTGTGCAACTCCAGCACTTCGGTCATCTGGCGCTCCACCGTGAGATACGGATTGAGCGAGGTCATCGGATCCTGGAAGATCATGGCGACGCGGTTGCCTCGGATCGAGTTGAGGGCCGTCGGCGAAAGACTCAGCAGGTCCCGCCCGTCGAACAGCGCCGATCCGCTGGCGCGGCCGTTGCTGGCCAGCAGACCCATCATGGCGAGCACGGTCTGGCTCTTGCCGGAGCCGCTCTCGCCGACGATGCCCACCGTCTGCCCGCGCTCGAGCTCGAAGCTCAGGCCGTTGACGGCGGTGACGGCGCCGTCCGGTGTGTCGAACTGCACGCTCAGGTTGGTGACTTCCAGCAGGGCCATGGACTTAACGCTCCTTGGGGTCGAGTGCATCGCGCAGGCCGTCGCCGATGAAGTTGAAGCAGTAGAGCGTGACTGACAACAGACCGGCTGGGAACAGCAGAATCCAGGGCGTGACTTCCATCGCTTTGGCCCCGTCCTGGATCAGAACGCCCCAGCTTGTCATCGGCTCCTGGATGCCCAAGCCGAGGAAGGATAAAACGGACTCGGTCAGGATCACGCCGGGCACGGTGACGGTGGTGTAGATCACCACTACGCCCAGCAGGTTGGGAACGATGTGACGGAAGATGATGCGCGTAGTCGAAACACCCATGGCGCGCGCCGCTTCCACGTATTCCATCGAGCGCAAGGACAAGGTCTGGCCGCGCACGACCCGTGCCATGTCCATCCAGGAGAACACGGTGATGGTCAGCACGACGAGATAGAACTCGCGTCCCAGGATCGTGACCAGCAGGATCGCGATCAGCAGGTAGGGGATGGCGTACATCATGTCGACGATGCGCATCATCAGGGAGTCGACCTTGCCGCCGATGAAGCCGGCAGTCGCGCCCCAGACGATGCCAAGCGAAACCGAGGCCAGCGTCGCCAGAAGACCGACCGTGAGCGAGACGCGTCCGCCCACCAGACAGCGCACCAGCAGGTCGCGCCCGGCGTCGTCGGTGCCCCAGAAGTGCGCGTTCTTCCAACTCGGCGCAGCGCTCATGGCGTCCCAGTCGGCGCTGTCGAAAGCGTGCGGCAAGAGCCACGGTCCGACCACGCAGGCCAGTGCGATGAATGCTAACAAGCACAGGCTGACCAGCGCCGCCTTGTTGCGCATGAAGCGCCGGCGCGCATCGCTCCACAGACTGCGCCCCTGCACCAGGGCTTCGATTTCGTTGGCTTTCAGCATGGGCTCAATAGCGGATCTTCGGGTCAAGCCAGGCGTAGGCCAGGTCGACCAGCAGGTTCAGCGCCACGGTCAGCACCGTGATCAGCACCACCAGGCCTAGTACCAGCGTGTAGTCGCGGTTGCCCGCGCCGTTGACGATGAGCTTGCCCAGGCCCGGCAGCGAGAACACGGTCTCGGTCACCAGCGCCGAGGTGATGGACGAGATTGCCAGCGGCCCGATGAGCGAAACCACCGGCAGCAGCGCGGGCTTGAGCGCGTGGCGCAGCACCACGATGTGCGTGGGCAGGCCCTTGGCGCGCGCGGTACGGATGAAGTTGCTGTGCAGCACCTCGATCAGGCTGCCGCGCATGACGCGCCCGATGGTTGAGACGTTGATGACGGTCAGCAAGACGATCGGAAGCACCATGAAGCGCAGCTCGAAATTGTTCCAGCCGCCGGCGGGGAGCCACTGCAGTCCGATGGCAAAGATGATGATCAGCACGGGACCGAGCACAAAGCTCGGCACGGCGCTGCCGACATTGCCCAGCAGCATGACGAGGTAATCGACCATGCTGTTCTGGCGAAGCGCGGCGAAGATGCCCAGCGTGACGCCTATCACGAGCGAGAGGACGAGCGAGCCGCCGCCGATGATGGCGGAGACCGGCAGCGCGCTGGCGACGAGGTCGTTGACCGACCAGTCGGCGTAGCGGAAGGACGCGCCGAGATCGCCCTGCAGCACGCTCTTGAGGTACAGCAGGTATTGCTGCCACAGAGGCAGATCCAGGTGGTACTTGGCCTGCAGATTCGCCAGCACTGCGGCCGAGACCTTGCGCTCGCTGTCAAAGGGCCCGCCCGGCGTTGCGTGCAGCAGCAGGTAGCACACGGTGATCACCACCAGCATGGTTGGGATCGCCGAGAGCACCCGGCGCAGGGTGTAGGACCACATCGCTCAGGACTCAGTGCTTGATGATGTAGAGGTCCTTGGAGCGGAAGCGGTCCATCGCGTTCTTCAGCGAATAGCCACCGACGTAGGACTTCACCAGACGTGGCAACGAGTACTGCAGCAGCGGGATGATCGGGTAGTCGTCCATGATCATCTTCGAGGCCTGCGTCAACAGCGCGCGACGCTTGGCCGGATCCGTGCTATTGGAGCCCTGATTGATCAGTTCCTCGGCCTGGCGGTTGCAGTTGAAGTTGTTGTTCTGATCGGAGTCGCAGCGGATCAGCGCCAGGAAGGTGGTGGCGTCGTTGTAGTCGGCCGTCCAGCCGTTGCGCGCCATCTGGAAGTTGCCGTCGTGGCGCTTCTTGAGCAGCACCTTGAACTCCATGCTTTCGGTCTCGATGGCCAGGCCGAGCTTGGTCTTCCATTCCGACGCTGCAAATACCGCCATCTTCTTGTGGTACTCGCTCGTGTTGTAGGAGAAAGTGAACTTGGCGCCGGGCTTGACGCCAGCCTGTTGCAGCAGGCTCTTCGCTTGGGCGACGCGTTTTTCCATCGGCCAGCTGGCCCAATCGTAGGGCGTGACATCGGCGCCGTTGGTACCAGCCACGATCACGCTGTAGGCCGGGGCCTGTCCGTCGGCGGTGACGCGCTGCGCCAGGATGTCGCGGTCGATTACCATGGACAGCGCCTTGCGCACGCGCACGTCCTTGAACACCGGGTCTTGCGTCTGGTACGAGTAGTAGCGCAGGCCGATCATCGGCGCGTTGCGGATTTCCTTCGGGTACTGCACCTTGTACTTGTCGTATGTGCCAGGCGGCAACTGGTAGACCCATTCGTTCTCGCCCGACTCGTAGAGCTTGACGTCGGCATAGCCGTCTTCCACCGGCAGGTAGGTCACGCGCGTGAGTTGCACGTTGGCGGCGTCCCAGTACTGCGGATTCTTTTCAAACACGATGCGGTTGTTCACCTGCCAATCCTTGAGCACGTAGGCGCCGTTCGAAACCAGGTTGCCGGGTTTGGTCCAGTCCTTGCCGAACTTTTCCAGCGATGCCCGGTGCACCGGGCCCAGGTTGTTGTTGCTCATGAGTTCGGGCAGAAAGGTTACCGGGAAGGCGGTCCTGACTTCGAGCGTGTTCTTGTCGATGGCCTTGACGCCGATATCACTGGGTGGCTTGCTGCCCTTGACCACGGCCGGGCCGTTGAGCAGGAAAACGCCGAAGGTCGCGGCGTAGGTGGAGGCGGTCTTGGGATCGACAAAGCGGCGGATGCCGTAGACGAAGTCATCGGCACTAACCGGGTCGCCGTTGGACCACTTGGCATTCTTGCGCAGCTTAAAGACCCAGGTGGTGGCGTCCGTCTGCTTCCAACTCTCGGCCACACCGGGCACGGCCTTGCCATCGGCGTCGGTGGCAGTTAGGCCTTCGAACAGGTCACGCGTCAGGTTGTTGGCGCCGACCGACTCGGCCAGCGCCGGGTCCAGCGTCTCGGGCTCGGAGCCGTTGTTGCGGATCAGTGTCTGTGTCGGGTGCAACCGCACGCCGGACGGGATCGTTGCCGCCGTGCTGCACAAGACAAAGGCGCTGGCCAGCAGCAGTGCGGTGGCGGTGAGTTTGGTGATGCGCTTCATGGCGTCCTTGTCGAGGAGGGGTGTCAGACCGTGCGTTCCAGCCGCGGTACCGCGCGCAGCAGCGCACGGGTGTATTCGTGCGTCGGGTGATGCAGGATGTCTTGTGCCGGGCCGCCTTCGACCAGCTGGCCGTTCTTCATCACAGCGATATCGTGCGCCAGGTACTCGACGACGCCAAAGTTATGCGTGATGAACAGATAGGCCACGCCGAGTTCCTGCTGCAGCTGGCGCAACAGATTGAGGATTTGCGCCTGCACCGAAACATCGAGTGCGGAGGTCGGCTCGTCGGCCACGATCAGGCGCGGCTCGACCGCCAGTGCGCGCGCGATTGCCAGCCGCTGGCGTTGACCGCCCGAGAACTCGTGCGGATAACGACTCAGCGCCGGGCTGGACATGCCGACCTTTTCCAGCAGGGCTGCAATGCGCTGGCGTCGATCCTGGGCAGAAACCTCGGGGTGCAGGGACGCCACGCCTTCCTCCAAGATCTCGTTGACGCGCATGCGCGGGTTGAGCGAGGCAAACGGGTCCTGAAAGACAATCTGGACTGTGCGGCGCGCCGTGCGCAGCGCTTCGCCGCCCAAGGCTTCCATGGACTGGCCGAGCAACATGACCGAGCCGCTGATTTCAGCCTTGCCGCGCAAGAGTTGCAGTAGGGCCTTGCCGACGGTGGTCTTGCCGCTGCCGGACTCGCCTACCAGCGCCAGCGTGCGTCCGGCGGCGATGCTGAACGAGACGCCGTCGACCGCCTTGACGTGGCCGACCGTGCGCTGGAACAAGCCCTTGCGGATCGGGAACCAGACCTTGTAGTCCTTGACTGCCAGCACCGGCGGGCCGGCCTCCTGATCGGCCGCGAGCAACTCCTGCTGGCCTGCGCGCACGCTGGCGTGCTGCGCCCCGCCATGGGTGTCGTAGAGAAAGCAGCGCACCGAGTGGCCCGGCTGGAAGTCACCCAGAACCGGCAGCGTGGAGCGGCAACGGACCATGACGTCGGCGCAGCGGTCGGCAAAACGGCAGCCGACGAACTCCTGATTGAGCGCGGGCACCGTTCCGGCTATCGACGCAAGACGTCGACCGCGTTTGCTCTCATCGGGCAGCGCGTCGAACAGGTTGACGGCGTAGGGATGGAGCGGGCGTGCGAAGAACTCGCTGGCTTCTGCCACCTCGACCACCTGACCGGCGTACATCAGTGCGACGCGATGCGCCATCTGCGCCACGATCGCAAGGTCGTGCGTGATCAGCAGCATGGCCATCTTCTGTGTGCGCTGCAGTTCCTTGAGCAGGTCGAGAATTTGCGCCTGAATCGTCACATCGAGCGCAGTGGTGGGCTCGTCGGCAATGACCACATCGGGCTCGGCGGCCAGCGCGATGGCGATCATCACGCGCTGTTTCTGCCCGCCCGACATCTGGAACGGATAGTCGTTGACCCGGCGCGCGGGCTCGGGAATGCCGACGCGCTCCAGCCAGTCAACCGCTTTGGCCAGCGCGGCAGCACCACGAACCTCGGTATGGCGCTCGATCACTTCGGTGATCTGGCGCCCGATCGTCATCACCGGATTTAGACTGGTCGATGGTTCTTGGAAGATTATGCTGATGCGCCGGCCGCGGTAGTCGCGCATGCGGGACTCGGGCAGTTGCATGATGTCGGTGCCGTCGAAGTCAACGCCTCCGGCCGCGACGCAGCCGCTGTCGGGCAGCAGGCGCAGGATGGACAAGGCGGTCATCGACTTGCCGCAGCCGGACTCGCCAACCAGCGCAAAGGTTTCGCCACGCTCGATAGTAAGCGTAAGGGAATCGACTGCACGAACGAGACCGGAATCGGAATTGAGTTCGGTCGTGAGATTGTGGATCTCGATCATGTGCTTTCCCGTGATTCGGTTGCGCCAGCTGCAACAGCCCGGCCCGGTGCCATGCGCGGCGCCTTGTTGCGCTGCACGCGGAAGGCCCGCGCACGCGGGTCGAAGGCCTCGCGCACAGCGCTGGCAAACAGCGTCATGGACAGGACCAGAGACACCATGAACGTGAATGCGGCGAGCAGGGTCCACCAGACCACCGGGTCACGCGACATTTCATTGCGGGCGCCGTTGATCATGGTGCCGAAGCTGTTGGTGGTGGGATCGACGCCGACGCCGACATAGGACAGCACCGCTTCGTACAGCACCAGACCGGAAAAATCGAGAACCGCCACGATTACCACGATGTGCGTCAGGTTCGGCAGGATGTGGCGGCGCATGATGCCCGCGTCGGACACGCCAAAGGCGCGCGCCGCCTGCACGTAGTCGAGCTCACCGAGCTTGAGGGTTTCGGCCCGCAACAGGCGGGCCAGCCCGGCCCATCCGGTGATGCCGAGGATCGCAGCAAGCAGAAACAGCCGGATGTCGGCGCGTTCAAGACCGGTCTCGAACAGTTGCGGGTTCTTGTCGATAAAGACCTGGATCATGAGGACAAAAGCCGAGATCAGCAGTACCGAGGGGATCGAGGACAGCACCGTGTAGAGGTACTGAATCGCGTCGTCGACACGTCCCTTGTAGTAGCCGGCCAGGATGCCGAACATGATCGCCAGCGGTAGAGTGGCAACGGTGGCCAGCGAGCCGATCACGACAGCCGTTCGTATCGACTTGATGGCCTGGAACAGCACATCGTTTCCGGTCTGATCGGTTCCCAGCACATGGTAGTACGGCCACAGGGCGGTGACCAACCCGGTCAGCAAGGACAGTGCCGATGCAGTCAGCAGGATGGCGCGCCAAGGCACGTCGCTGCTGCGCTGCCAGATTGCGCGCCAGGACGCGGCAACGCTGGTGCGCCCGGACCGGGCCCTGACGAACGCGACCAGCCAGCAGCCGGCGAACGCCAACAGCAGGCCGCGCGCCAGGCCGCCGATCGAGCGCCATGCGACATCGTCCGCCCATTCGGTCTGCGCGTCCTTGAGGTGCGCGCCGCCAAACTGCAGACGCGGAAAATCGCGCACGGATTTGCCGTCCTGCAGAATTGATTCCTTGGAGAACTGATGCGTGCCGAGCGGCACGGAATAGGTCTTCTCGCGCGCTTCGCGTGGGCCGCTTAGCAGCAAGTCCAGCAAGGACAGCGTGCGGGTCGAATAAGCGGCTTCGGCGTTGGCTGCTGCTCCCGCCCCCGGCGGAAGCAGGGGCCGGAAATGAAAGGAGTCGAACACCGCGATCAGCAGGAACAGGCTCAGCACCACGCCGGCTGACATCGCCGCTGCATCGTGCAGCACATGGCGCCATGTTTGCCGCAGGGTCGGGGTTCGCGCTGCATGCCAGACATAAAAGGCGACGATGGCCAGTTGCGCGAATAGCGCGAGGTCGGTGGCGAGGAAGACGATTTTTGGCATGTTGCGGTCCAGGCAGGCGCTAGCTCAAACGGATGCGCGGGTCGGCAAGGGTGTAGGAAATATCGGTCAGGATCAGACCCAGGATGTAGAGGACAGACCCGACAAACACCATGGAGCGAACCACGGCGAAGTCCTGAGCGTTGATCGCGTCGATGGTGTAGCTGCCCAAGCCCGGAATGCCGAAGAATGACTCCATGATCAGCGCGCCCAGGAACAGCAGCGGCAACACCGCGACGGTGCTGGTCAGGATCGGCAGCAGCGCGTTGTGCAGCACGTGGCGAAACAGCACCACGGTTTCACTTAGGCCCTTGGACCGCGCAGTGCGAACGTAGTCCTTGCCAATTTCCTCCAGGAACATGGTGCGATAAAACAGCGTCTCGCCGCCCAGGCGCGAGATGATGCCGATGATGATCGGAAGCGCCAGAAATACAAACAGGTCCCAGCCGCCGGAAAACCCCGAAATCGGCACCAGTTTGAGAAGCTTGCTGAAGAGGAACTGGCCGGAGATGATGTAGAACAGCCCTGACACCGAGAGTAAAAACACAGCCAGCGCCACACCCCAGAACTCGAGGTAGGTATTTCGGAAGAACACCAGCAGCAGCGAAAAGACGATCACGACAAAGATGCCGAGCAGAAAGGTTGGAATGGCCAGTGCGATCGAAGGCCCGGCCCGCTTGCGCAGTTCATAGCCGATGTCGCGGCCGTTGTCCGAAGCGCCGAAGTCGAGGGCAAACAGCGGCATGGAGCGCTCGAAGAAGATGGTCTTGGTGAGTTTCTGGGTTCCCGGTTCCTGCGCGTTCCAGAGCAGCGGTTTGTTGTAGCCGCGCTCGACTTTCCACTTTTCGATCGCGTCCTGTGTGACCCGCTTGCCGCCGATGTTCATGCGCGCCATGTCGTCGGGCGTGTTGACCGCGAAGAACAGGATAAACGTGAAGACGTTGACGCCGATGAGGATCAGCATCCCGTAGCCGATGCGCCGGATGATGTAGTTGATCATGTTCGAAATTCCTCATTGGCGATCCGGCGCGACGCGGTTTGCTGCTCGCGCCGCCGCCAGGCGAACCACGCGGGCACGATGGCTGCGATCAGCGCCAGCAGGATCAGGGGCAGCGGCCACCAGATCGGGTGGTTCCACTCGGCGATCTTCTGGGCCCGCAGCTTCGGGTCCAGGCGAAGGTAGCCGATGTGGTTGCGGATGATTTGTGTCGGCTTGCCGTTGCTGATCCACTGGTGATAGGCCGCTGCCGAAGTCGGGAAGTAGCCAAAACTCCAGACTGCATCGGTTTGAACCAACCGGATCATCTGGTCGATCAGTGCCTGCTTTTCCGGCCCGTCATCGAGGAACTTCATGCGCTCGTACAGTTTGTCGAACTCGGGGTTCTGGTAGTTCGAATTGTTTTCGCCGTTGCCGTCGGTCAGTGCCTTGGCGTTCGGGCCGTACAGCATGAACAGGAAATTCTCGGCGTCAGGGTAGTCGGCGAGCCAGCCCCAGAAGTAGATCTGGATCGATCCCTTGCTCATCTTGTCCTGGAACCGGTTGTAGTCGGTTGCGCGAACCTCCATTTGGATGCCGATCTTCGCGAACTGCTTGGTGTACCAGTCGAGCAAAGCCTTGGCACCGGGTGCCGAGTTCTGGTAATCGAAATTGAGCACCAGGGGTTTGCCGGTCGTGGCGTCGCGCCCGTCCGGATAGCCTGCCTGCACCAGCAGTTGCTTGGCCTCGTCGATCGAGCGGCGAACCGGCTTGCCGTCCGGCCCCTTGCGGTAAACCATCGGGTTGAAGGCCGATGGACCGTCTGCACGATAGCCAAACAGCGATGGCGGCAACGGGCCATGCGCCGCCACGCCTTGCCCGCGTTCGAATATGGCGATGTGCTCTTCCCAGTCAATGGCGATCGCGAGCGCCTGGCGCAGTTTGCGGTTGCGCTCGGCCTGCTCCGGCGTGTTGCCTTTGCCGACGACCGGGTCGATCCAGTTGAATCCGATGTACCAGTTGTTGGCCTCGATCGTTGTTGGCAACTGGATGCCCTTGTCCCTGAATTCCTTGTCCTTCTTTTTGTCATCGCCCATGGCGACGATGTAGCTGGTGCCGAAGTCAAGCCTTTCGATGGCGGGCGAGTCGTAGTAGCCCTGCATGAACTTGGCTTCCTTGGGCACGCTCTCCTTTTCGATGTCGAACACAACCCGGTCGACGAAGGGGATCATCTTGCCGCAATCCGCGAGATAGCCCTTTTCCATATCGCCGGCCTCGCCCTCGCAGGGGTAGGGCTCGCCACGAAAGTTCGGATTCCGTTCAAGAACGTGACGGCGGTTCTCAGTGAACTCGGTCAGCATGTACGGCCCGGTGCCGACCGGCCAAAAATTTAGCGTCAGGTTTCGCTCCGCCATGCCGGGCTGGGAGTAGAACTTTTCAGCCTCCCACGGCACCGGCGAAAAGAAAGTCATCGCCAGCCAGTACTTGAATTGCGGGTACTTGCCCTTGATCCGGATGCGCAGGGTGTGCGGGTCGAGCGCCTGCACACCGTCGAACGCGTACTTGCGGAAATCGAGAAACGGCAGGTCACGATCGGTCGGTGCCAGACCGGTGCGCAAGGCTTTGTCCGCCGCGACAATCTGCTCGCCGTATTCCTTCAGTCCGACGATGTGGTCGGTCATCGTCGAGAACGAGGGTGACTTGATGCGCGGGGTGGCCAGGCGCCGGATGCCGTAGACGTAGTCGTCTGCGACCAGCTCGCGCGTGCCAGTCTGCTTGAAGTCGGTGATCTGGTGCTTGTCCGCGACTTCCTCGCGCTTCATGTCGTGGTAGACGTACGCGCCCTGCGAATCTTTGGCGAACGCCGGATGTGGCGCAAACCGGATGCCGGGCTTGATCCTGATATCAAAGATGGTCTCTGCGATCTGCTCGCCTGGCGCATTGTCTGGCAACTGACGCCCCGCCTGGTCCATATAGCGGGGGCTGGCAACCTCCTGCGCTGCACGGCCGACTAGCGTGTACGGCCGCTTCAGGTAGTGGTAGCCATACGGTGGTTCGTAGACCTGGTAGGTATAAGGTGTTTCGTCGTTCGAGTAAGAGCTGGTCGGATCAAGGTATTTGGGAGACCGGCTGGTGAAAGGCACGAACATTGTGTTCGTCTTTTCCGACCCGAGCGGATGCGGGTTGTTCGAGACCTCGTTGCAGGCCGTCAGCAGCAAGGGCAGCACGATGGCGGCTTGAATACTGCATGCGATCTGCATTGCGCGCCGGACGCGAATCAAGATACCGTCAAAGATCATAAGGATTGCACCAATTGGGATGATTCATTCTAGCCCGGGGGTGCTGGATTGGGCGCTGCCACCTCGACAGGGATATCCATGGCCAGATGGCCTCGCGCCGACGATGAATTGTTGAGGCCTGGCAACGGAGAACGCAGGGAATGGCCCGTTCCGTCGCACGACAATGCAGTTGGTCGCATCATTCGTGTGTTGACGCTGCAGCCCCGGTATATTCTCTGCAACCGGGTGCAAACAATAATAGCAACGATGAATCAACTCATATTTCGATCTTTCCCTCTGGCGCTGGTGCTACTTCTGTGTGCCTGCGGCAAGCCTGAATCGGCAACGACGGCCGCGAGCCAGCCGTTGCTGGTCGCCCCCGAAGACCTGGTGACGCTGCAGGGCGATGCGCTGGCCTCGGGTCCTCCGATCACCGGCACGATCCAGCCTGAACGCCGCGCCGACCTGCGCGCCGAGGTGTCGGCAGTGGTGCTGCAGGTGCTAAAGGACAACGGCGACAGCGTGGCCCGCGGCGACCTGCTGGTGCGGCTCGACGATACGGCGATCCGCGATAGCCTGACGTCAGCTGATGAGGCGGTGCGGGCCTCGGTGCAATCTTTCGAGCAGGCCGAGCGGCAGTTCCAGCGTCTGAAGACCCTGCGCGAATCGGGCATGGCCTCGACGCAGCAGTTGGAAGATGCCGAGATCCGGCGCAACAACGCGCAGAGTGATCTCTCGGCTGCGCGCACGCGTGTTGTGCAGGCGCGCCAGCAGCTTGAACGCACGCTGGCGCGCGCGCCCTTTGCCGGGATCGTGAGCGAGCGCAAGGTCTCGCCCGGCGACACGGCGCAGGTCGGCAAGGAACTGCTCAAGGTGATGGACCCGAACAGCATGCGCTTTGAAGGTTTGGTGTCGGCTGACGCCATCACCGAGGTCAAGGTAGGGCAGGCCGTGAATTTTCAGGTCAGCGGCTCCGGTCCCCAGGAGTTCAGCGGCCTGGTCAAGCGAATCAACCCGTCGGCCAACGCGGCAACACGCCAGGTTGAGGTGATGGTCGAATTCGCCGCCGGCAAGCAGCCGCGCCTGGCCGGGCTCTATGCGGAAGGCCGCGTCGAGACCAGCCGCAGGAACGCCCTGATGGTGCCGGCGATGGCGCTGGCGCGAGAAGGCGACAAGGTCTACGCGTGGCGGCTTCAGGACGGCGCCGTGCACAAGCTCAGCCTGGCTTTGGGTGAGCGTGACGCTCGCCACGGCGATTTCGTGGTGCTGGACGGCTTGCACGAGGGTGATCGGCTGATCCGCAATCCGACGGCCGCACTCAAGGAAGGGCAGAAGGTCGAGCTTCGCGCCGCTGCCGCCATCGCGCCGCTGGCCGCTGCCTCTGCTGCGGGCAAGTAGCATGTTCCTGTCCGACTTTAGTATTCGCCGCCCGGTGGCCATGGTGGTCATGATTTTGGCGCTGATGTGCGTTGGCCTGCTCGCGCTCAAGAAGCTGCGCGTGAACCAGATTCCCGACGTCGAGATGCCTGTGCTGGTGATCAATATTCCGTACCCGGGCGCCTCTCCCGAGACCGTCGAGCGCGAGATCATCAACCGGGTTGAGAAGTCGCTGCAGAGCATCACCGGCGTTTACCAGATCCGCTCGACCGCGGCCGAGAGCAACGCCAGCATCGTGATCATCTTCAACTTCAAGAAGAACATGATCGAGGCATCGGACGAAGTGCGCAATGCCATCGGCTCCGTGCGCTACAAGCTGCCGGTAGAAATGCGCGAACCGGTGCTGGTGCGCATCGATCCGGCGGCGCAGCCGATCATGCAACTGGCCTTGTCGTCGACCAGCCAGAGTCATGCCGAGATTTCGCGCCTGGCCGAAGATGACTTGTCGAACCGCTTTCGCGCTATCGAGGGCGTTGCCGTGGTCGACGTCAGCGGCTCGCTGCGACGCGAACTCAGCGTGCTGCTGCGTTCGGAAAAGTTGCGCGAGTACAACATCTCGGTCACCGAAATCGTCAACGCCTTGCGCAGCCAGAACACGACTTCGCCGGTCGGACGCGTCAAGGGGCCGCTCGACGAGCAAAGCATCCGTCTGGTCGGGCGCATCGAGTCGCCGGCGGAGTTCGAGCAAATCGTGATCCGGCGCCGCGGGCCAGAGGTGGTTCGCCTGGCGCAGGTGGCGACGATCGCCGACGGCTTTGCCGAACTGTCAAGCTTCAGCGTGCGCAACGGGCACGCCAATGTCGGCCTCTCGGTCACGCGCTCACGCGACGCCAGCACGGTGAGTGTGGCCAACAAGGTGCGCGAACTGATCGCGGAACTGAACAAGACGCTGCCCAAGGGAACCAAGCTCGAGGTGACGCGCGACGGTGGCGAAGAGGCGCAGAGCAACCTGGACAACGTGATCGAGTCGCTGATGTTCGGCGCGGTGCTGACGATCTTTGTCGTGTACGTCTTCCTGAACTCCTGGCGCTCGACCCTGATCACGGCGCTGAGCCTGCCGACCTCGGTGATCGCCGCCTTCATCGCGATCTGGCTGTCCGGCTTCACGCTCAATTTCATGACCCTGCTCGGGCTCTCGTTGGCCATCGGTGTGCTGATCGACGATGCCATCGTGGTGCGCGAGAACATCGTGCGCCACATGGCGAACGGCTCGGACCGTATCACGGCGGCCATCGAGGGCACGCGCGAAATCGGCCTGGCAGTGGCGGCAACCACGTTCTCGATCATGGCGGTATTCATTCCGGTCGCCTTCATGGGCGGCATGGCCGGCGAGTGGTTCCGTCCCTTCGCGCTGACCGTGACTAGTTCGGTCATGGTCAGCCTGTTCATCTCGTTCACGCTGGACCCGATGCTGTCGGCCTATTGGGGCGACCCCGTGGCTCTGCACACGCAGCCGCGCAAGGGCCTGAGCGCGTGGCTGGCACGCTTCAACACCTGGTTCGATCACCAGGCCAACCGCTACGGCCATGTGATCGCGTGGGCGCTGCACCACCGCCGTTCCATGGCCTTCATCGCGGCGTTCAGCATGGTGGCGGCACTCGGTTTGCACTTCAAATTCGGCGGCTCCAGTTTCATGCCGGCATCGGACGAAGGCATTCTGGCGATCGAGGTGCGCACGCCTTCGAGTGGCAGCCTGGAGTTCGCCCACCTCAAGGTCGAGCAGGCGGCACTGCTGGCGCGCGGCCTGCCCGAGACCGTGGCCACCAACAGCAATGTCAACGCCGGCGGCGGGCGCATCTACATCGACATTGGCAAGAGCACGAAGCGCAAGCGCAATGCCATCGCCATTGCAGTCGATCTGCGGCGCCAGATGACGCGCTTGGTCGGCGCCGAGTACGTGGTCATCGAGGACCTGAACAACGGTGTGCAAAAGCCAGTGCAGATTCAGTTCTCCGGTCCCGATGCGCGCCGACTGCTCGACATTGCGACCGCCTACATGGCGCAGTTGCGCGCTGTGCCGGGCGCGGTTGATGTGGGCCTATCCGAGCAGGACCCGAAGGACGAGATCCAGATCGAGCTCAAGCGCGGACTGGCCAATTCGCTGGGCATCTCCGTCGCCGATGCGGCGATGGCGCTGCGTGTGGCTTTCGCTGGCATCGAGGTTGGCGACTGGGTCGACCCGACCGGCGAAGCGCGCGATGTGGCGCTGCGCCTGCATCCGGATGACCGCGTCAGCGCCAGCAACATCGAGCACCTGCCGATCACCGTGGCCGGCAGCGACCTGATGGTGCCCTTGAGCCAGATTGCGAACATCACGATGGGCAAGGGCCCGGCGAAGATCCAGCATCAGGATGGCAAGCGCATGATCGCCGTTTCTGCCAATGTGCAGGGACGATCTTCCGGCGAGGTCACGGCCGACGCCATGAAGGTCGCCAAGGCAATCGAGTTCCCGGCCGGCTATGGCATTGAGCTTGGCGGCAGCGCACGTGACCAGAAGGAACTTTTCACCGAGATGGCCATCGCCCTGATCATGGGCATCGGCCTGATGTACCTGATCCTGGTGATGCAGTTCGGCTCCTTCTCCGCGCCGCTGGCGGTGATGCTGTCGCTGCCGTTGAGCCTGATTGGCGTCGTGCTGAGCCTGCTGCTGACCCGCAATACGCTCAACCTGATGAGTTTCATCGGCATCATCATGTTGATGGGCCTGGTGGCCAAGAATGCGATCCTGCTGCTCGATTGCGCGCGCAAGGAAGAAGCGCAGGGCACCGAGCGCGAACTCGCGCTCATGCATGCCGGGCGCCTGCGCCTGCGCCCTATCCTGATGACGACCTTTGCGCTGATCGCCGGCATGCTGCCGGTTGCCATCGGCATTGGAGAGGGCGGCGAGTTCTACCGGCCGCTGGCCATCGCAATCATCGGCGGCACTATCACCTCGACGCTGCTGACACTGCTGGTTGTGCCGACCTTTTACGACAGCATCGAAATCACGCGCGATCGCGCCGTCGCCAAGTTCCACCGCCGCGCGCAGACGGGCAATGCCTTCGTTGCCTTTGTGCTGACGCTGGTCGAGGCCTTGCTGGCCTTGCTGCTGCTGCGCTGGGTGTACCGGGCGCTGAAGGCGGGGGTGCGACGGGTCACGGGCCGGCGAGCCGGTGCGTCGCCATCAGCGTCGCCACGTTCGCAACACTGATGGCGTGTCCGGTCAAACGGCGCGCATATTCTCGGCCAGGAATTTTTCGACGCGGGTCCAGAAGTCCACCTGGTTAGCGACCTTGAGCCAGCCATGCCCTTCATCGGGATAGACCACCCATTCGACCTTCTTGTTGTGTGGCGCGAGGGCGTTGCGCATTTTTTCGCCGTTGATCAGCGGCACGCGCTGGTCCAGCCCGCCGTAGGCCATCAGCACCGGCTGCTTGATCTCGGCGGCCCGCAGCACGGGCGAGGTGCGTTTGAACTGCTCTGCATCCTTGTCGGGGTCGCCGATCAGCAGGGGCAGGGTGAAGCGTGCCGCGTCGGCGCGGTTGAAATCGGTCCAGGTCACGCTGAACATGAACGAAGGGTCGGTGACGCCCACCCAGTTGATGCCGCAGCGGAACAGTGATGGCTCTTTGGCCAGGCCCATCATCGTGAGGTAGCCGCCGTAGCTGGCACCGGCCAGGCAGATCCGCTTCGGGTCCGCGACACCGTCCTTGATCAACTGCTGCACGCCGTCGGTGACATCGTCCTGCATGCCCAGGCCCCATTGCTTCCAGCCGGCCTGAAACAGCTTGACGCCAAATCCCGTCGAGGCGCGCGGGGCCGGCATGAACACGGCATAACCGCGTGACACTAGGAACTGCACATTCTGATCCCAGTGCCAGCTGATGGGCCGCACCCAGGGACCGCCATAATGCAGTACGACCAGCGGAAACGGGCCCGCTCCGTTCGGTAGCGTCAACTGCGCGGGGATGGACAGGCCGTCGCGCGCCGTATAGCGCATGAAACGCGTCGGGCGCATCCGCTCAGCCGCTATCCAGGGCCGGGACTGGGCAATCTGCTCGAGCTTGTTGCCTTGCGGAGTGAACAGCAGGAAGCGGCCCGGATCGCGGTCGGAATAGGAGTTGACCAGAATGGTCGATCCCTCGTGCGCCGTGGGCAACTGCAGGCGGTTGACACGATCCGGCAGGGCTTGGTCAACCTGTGCCTGTATCTTGGCCAGGGCCTCGTCGACCCAGAAGGTGCCAGGCCGTTCGGCTTCGTAGTCGATGCCGAGCAAGCGCGCACCGCCGGCGCTGAAACGTAAGCCACCCGTCACATCAAAGCCTTTGAGTGCGAAGACGGGTTGCGGATCGAGGGCGCCGGCCTTCGCGTCAAAGCCGAAGATGGCCGCCGTATCGGACCCGCCGTAGGCGCTGACATACAGTTTGCCTGCGGCATCGAATGCCACGGGCGTCACCGCCGCTGTCGGATTCTCCGGACCGAACTTGAAGATCGTTCGCCACGGCGCCTGTTCGGAATCGCGCAGATGCACGCTGGTCATGTCATCCACGGTAGCGATGGCGGCGCGCGCCACATTGGAACGGTCGACCACCCACTCCTGGACATTGGCCGGACCGCCCAGGGTCATGATCGTGCCGCGACCGCTCACCGTGTTCAGGCGATACAGGTTGCTGGAGAAACGTCCGCGCGCCTGCATGGACGGGACGGTCACGATCACGTCGTCGGTTGGTTCTCCTTTCTCGACGATGCGGCCATGAAAGGATGTTCCGGCTGGCAGCAATTTTTGACCCTCCGTCACAAAACTGCGCTCGACCAGCGGTTTGAAATTGCTGCCATCGCGATCGATGACGAACAAGCCACCGCTGATCTGATCCCCGAGGCCGCGTTCGCGGTCGATCATCGTGAAGATCAGACGCTGGTTGTTCACCCAGGACAGGCTGGCCACGTCGCCGTCGGTGAAACTGGTGATGATCAGAGGTTTTCGCGTCGCTACATCCACCACCGTGATGTTGTAACGGTCGCGGAATTCGCGCCGTGCGGCAATGGTGCGGCCGTCGGGCGACAGAGTCACGCCCGACAGTTGCGGCCAGCGGAAAAAACTCTTCAGGTCCGGCATCTGGCCGGCAGCGCTGTCCTGCGCCCAGGCGAGGGGCGCCAGCACCGGCGTGAGGAGACCGGCGGTGACAACCGAGCGGCGGCGAAGGGAGGTTGGCGAGGAATTCATGGCTTGGACACTCAGGGTGGTTATTGGTATTTTTTCCGGCTCCAATATAGCCCGAAAAGGCAAAAAAAGGGCGCCCTGAAGGCGCCCTTTTCTTAGCAAGTCTTCAATGTTACTTGAAGCTGTATTTACCCGACACGTAGTAGAAACGTCCGCGGTCCGTGTACAACTCAGCAAAACCCATTTGCGTGTAGGAGTTGCTGCTGGCATTGGTCAAGCTGAACGGTGGCATGCGATCGAGCAGGTTCTTCACGCCCAGGCTCAGTTCCAGGTTCTTGAAACCGGCATACTGCGCCAACACGTCAAACTCGGTGAAGCTGCCAACCCAGCGTGTCGTCGCCGACCTGGGCAGTGGCTGGTCGGTATCCCAGAAGCCTGCAGTTGTCTTCAGCGTGCCGCCAAAGGTCCAGGGACCCGATTCGCTGGTCACATTCAAGCCGTTGCGATAGCGTGGAACTGCATAGGTGCCGACATACTCGGACCAATCGTCAGCAGCCGTTGCACGATTTTTGCTGGTTTGATAGTAGGTGAGCAAATCGCGAATCGTGACATTGCCGATCGGCGTGCCGCGCAGGCGCCAGCGAGCGTCAATATCAACACCAGCGTGCTCGCTCTCCGCGACGTTTTGCAACGTCGTGAAGATATTGAAGCGCGCGCCGGTCCGGTTGAACAGCCCGTTATCAATCGCCGTCGTGATCGTCGGCGTCGTGATCTCGTTGGTCTTCTGGATCTTCCACAAGTCGATGCTCGCGTTGAAGTCCTTGGCCAGTTCAAACACGATGCCCAGGTTTAGGGTTTTGCCCCGTTCAGGCTGCAGGGCGGCATTGGAGCCATTGACCTGGAAGGCGGCGATGTCGCAGGCACCGGAGGCGTCGAGCGCCACGCCCAACTTCACGCACGATGCGGGGTCGGTGATGTTGGTCGCACCTTCTTCCTGGGCGCCGTAAAGCTGCTTCAACACCGGAGCGCGGAAACTCTTGGTGTAGGAGGCACGCAGTGCCAGCTCCGGCATCAGCGTCCACTTGGCGCCGATCTTCGGGCTGGTGGCGTTGGCGCCGGTGTAGCGGTCATAGCGCAGTGCGGCCTGGGCTTCGATGGCCTTGGTCACGGGGATCGACAACTCGCCAAACACGGCCTGGTAGCTGCGTCCTGCATCGACGGCGGCCTGGGCGATGCTGCCGGTAACCAGACCGGCTTGCGTCAGCGCGTCCGGTGTGTCGACCAGAGATTCATGGTTAGCACTGAAGCCAGCGGCAAAGCGCAGCATGCCGGCTGGCATCGACGTCACATCACCGCTGAGCTGCGCATTGAAACTGCTCAGGGTGGAGGTGCCGACGCGAACCGGATTGACTTTCAGGCTTTCCACGAAGGCCGCGTCGTTGGTGTTGACCGTCGGATTCAGCGCGCCACTCGAAGTTGCGGCAGACCACAGGTTGGCGTCGTAGTAGTTGTGGTCGGTATTGGTGACCTTGCTCTGGCCGCGGTTGGCGCTGACCTTCCAGTCGTAGGTGCCGACCGTGCCTTCCGCGCCAACAGCGGTGTTGATGAAGTCGGACTTGCGGTCGGTCATGCGTGGACCGCCTTGCATGAAGCGACCGGCGATATAGATATTTCCGGGGTCGCCCGGAATCGCGTAGGGCGTCTGGTTCGCGTTGGTGATCGGCACGATGAAATAATCCGGCACCGGGTGTGCGTCAAAATGGTCCTTGGACGTCGAATAAGTCACTTCCGCGAAGGCCTTGGTGGTGTCCGTGAGTTGCACCGTGCCAATGGCCAGGCCGCTTGTACGGTCTGCACCGTTATAGGCGGTCAGCAGGCTCTTGTTGAAGTCGTAGCGGCAACGGTTGCCCGCACCCAAACTGTCAGCAGGACACGGCGCGTAGGTAACGCCGACGAAACCCCCCGTATTGGGGTTGATCACGTTGCCGGTCGGGGCGAACGAACTGCGCGCGTCCGGGCCACCCACGGAACGATAGTCGACAGACTTTGAAATGTCGCGGTCTGCGCGCAGGATCGGATCACGCTTGAACACGTCAAGGCCGAACAGGACGTTGTAGCGATCCTTGGTGAGGTCGCCAAAACCGGCCGACAGACCCAGGCGCTTTTCCTTGCCATCGTTGCGGCTGCTGTTGCCATAGCTGGCTGTTGCTTCGATACCCTGGTAGTCGGTCTTGGTGATGAAGTTGACAACACCGGCGACGGCATCGGCACCGTAAATGGCAGAGCCACCGTCTTTCAAGATTTCGATTCGATCGATTGCGCCAATGGGCAGCGAATTGATGTCGAATGCCGCGCCTGCACCGGACGAGTCATACAGCGCGTTGACCGGGAGACGGCGGCCATTGAGCAGAACCAGCACGTTGCTTTCGCTCAGACCGCGCATGCGAATGCTGGCGGTGCCGGAACCAGCGGGCGAGTTCGAGGCGAGTTCACCCTGGTCAAAGATGTCAATCGAAGGAATGCTGTGCAGCAGTTCATTGATCGAGGTCGCGCCTGAACGCTCAATTTCCTTGCGCGTCACAACCTCAACCGGCGCCGGCCCTTCGACCGTGGTGCGCTTGATGGCGGAACCTGTTATTCCATTTCTAATTCATATATGAAGTTAAAAATGCGCCGATTATCCATGGCCACGATACGATAGAACTCACTGAGGCGGAGTCAAATTCCAGTGTCTTCAAAGCCATCGATAAGTGATCTTCCA
>TBL_comb47_HYPODRAFT_10001281_pt1 | contig 32732 bp, 30 predicted proteins | sample TroBogypolimnion_40_FD_10682 | JGI IMG/M metagenome (IMG submission 10682)
ATAAAAAATATAAAAATTAAAAAAAATATAAAAAATATAAAAATTAAAAAAAATATAAAAAATATAAAAATAAAAACTTACACTATTTATTTGTAAATTTGTAAATTTGTAAATTTGTATTTTTTTAATTTTTAATTTTTAATTTTTAATTTTATAATAATAATAAATCGTATAATATTATACAATGTATTATTTATCTGAAGCAATTATTATAGGTTTATATAGTTTACTAATATATTTATTCTTATATTTTTTCATTTGTAATAATATTTGTAATATTACATATTTATTATTTTTAACAGGGTTTTTTAAACATTTTTTAGGTTATTTATTAAACATTCAAGATTATTATTGTAAGTATAAATATAAATATAATAAAATTAAAAAAAATAAATACAAAATATATCAAACGATTATTGAAAGCATTATTGAAGGTATATTGTTTATTATTATATGGAATATTATTAATAATATAAATAAAATATATAATAAAATATATAATCCATTAATTCTTTTTTTTATTGGGTTTATATTACATATAATGTCTGAATTTTTAGGAATTCATAATTATTTTTGTACACATAATTATTATATGTAATTTATTTAATTTATATAATTTATTTAATTTATTTTATACATCATGTTTCTTTTTTCTTGTAATTGTTTTTTTTATTTTAATAGTTGTTTTTGGTTTTTCAGGTTCTTGTTCTTTTTGTTCAACAATATCTGGTTCAAGTACAATTTTTAATTTTTTAACATATTTTCTTTTAGGTTTAATTGCATCTGGCGCTTTTATTTCTTGTTCCGGTTCTTTTATTTCTTGTTCCGGTTCTTTTATTTCTTGTTCTGGTTCTTTTATTTCTTGTTCTGGTTCTTTTATTTCTTGTTCTGGTTCTTTTATTTCTTGTTCTGGTTCTTTTATTTCTTGTTCTTCTTTTTGGGGAGATAACGAATCAGTCTCGTCTGTTGCAGGAACTAATACAATTTTTTTATTTAAACGTTTTGCTTTTGGTTTTTTATGTTCTTTTTCCTTTTCTTTTTCCTTTTCCAACATTTTTGGCTTTTTAGTAACCTTTGGTTCTTCTTGATATTGTTCATCATTTTCTGGGTGTTTTCGGTCAGATAATGATTCATCAATTAATTCCAATGAAATTTTTTCTGCATTTACATGACTTATTTTTTTAAAAACAAAATATCTATTCAAAAATGAAATCTTTTTCTCATTTGAATTCATATTTTTTGCAGTACCATACTCCATATTAAATGAATTTCTTTTTAATTCATCTTGCATTTTATTAAATAAATCACTAAATAATCCAGAACCATCAGGTAATCCAAGTATTTTTGCATCATCTCTTTGTACTAAATTAAATCCATAATTTTCCATAATTCTCTCTAAATAATCAAAATTTACTAAATATTCTGTAAATGATTTATTAATTGATTCTTGAAAAACATTTATTCTATACCCTAAACTTGTAACATCATCATCAAAATTTATATCATCATAATCTTTGACAATTTCCCATATTTTTGTTGATCCGTCATATAATTCAATATTTTCACCACTTTTTTTCTTTTTTAATAAATTAAATATTATTTTACCATCATAACATGTTCCAATAAAATAACCACCAAGTTTTGTACATTCAGATACATTTCTTATAAAATTCTGAAATGTTTTTTGATTTTCAAAAAAGTAATGTAATGCAAATTGACACGATGAAATATTAAAACCTTCTTCACCTTTACCAAATTGTTTAGCAACACCTTTTCCTAATTTTTCTTCATCTTTATGACCTTGTCCAAAAACAGCTTTTGTTATTTGTACTGCTTTATCATTTAACATTGCCATTCCATTACGAATATTTAAACTACTATTTCCATTTACAAATAATGCATGTGGAATATTTTTAAAATCTTTATGACAATTTAAATATCTTGCACAAGCTCCATTTAATCTATTTTCTAAATTATCCTTTGCAATATCAATACCAAATACAAATGATAATTTTGACGAAATCCATTTTGATAAATCACCTCCTTTACCACATGCAAAATCTATTAATGTATCATTTCTTTTTGATACACTTGTTATTAATAATTTTTTAACAAATAAATTATGAAAATCGCGTAATCCTCGTGTTTTACTATTACCTGTAAAACTATTATAATATACATCATCATCAATAACTTCATCTGGAATATTATTTCCGGTACAAATCATTTCCTCTGTTATTGGATTATGTATTGAATGCCAATTATTATTTGCAGTACGATATGCATTTTCACTTGTTTTATCGTATCTTACTCTTATTGGTATCCATCTCCAACCAGATTCATTGTCAATTTCATATCTAAATTCAACAATTGCATTATCGCCAAATATTTCATTACCTTCAGTATACATTTGTTGAATACCTGTATCATCATTTTTTAAAATAATATTACAAATACCTGCAGTTGGATCATATGGATCTGATGGATAAAACTGAAGAGGGTAATAATCATTTTTTTTATTATCAATTCCAGAATTAAATGTTGGAAGATTATCATTTATAATATCTTGACACGGATTAATAAATCCATCCCGTGATTCACTAAACCCGCATCTTAATATTATTGTTTTATATTCTTTTATTTGATTAACTGATGATGTTTGTAATCCATCTTGAAATATAGATGTTACTTCATCTAATCCAGTTTTAGCCTTTTTGGTTGTTACTAGAAAATCAATTGTATTAAAACTTGATGGTTTCCATTTTAATGCATAATCCCATGTTGTTTTTGTTATTTTACCAATTTTACCAATTTCATCAACACCAACACCCATATTAGCTGGTGTAAATATAAGACCATCTGTATTATATTCAACTAACCCTTGTTTATCTCTATCCAAAATTAGTTTACAAGCTTCAAAAATATTTTGTGTTTGTTGTTGTAAAGGATAAAATTGTTTAGATTCAATTCTAATTGGACTAATAATATCATCTTTAACAATTGATTTAGGTTTAATTAATGAAATAACATGTTTTAATAATGGTACTCTAAAATTTGATTTTGTATCACTACTTGTTTTTGGAATAAATCCAAGTGGTCTAACATCTTTTTTATTAATATAATAAATATCAAATGAAGCATATAAATTAATAAATTTTCCAGTTTTATTATGAAGAATTAATTCACCATCAATTAATGTATTAAAAACTTCTTTTTCATCTGTTTCTGTACCAGTAAATAATACTTTCATATTTTGATTAATTAAATAAATTTTTCCTTTTGATGATATTATCATTAAATACCGCTCACCATCTGCCTTATCTGTAACTGTATATTCAGTACGAATATTTGGTATAAGTATATTATCATTTTTTTTAACAATATTATTAATTTGAAGTGTTTTTGGCGATGGTCCAATAAAATTACTTGAATAAACTCTTTCATGTTTTTTAGGATCATAATTTTCTGCATGGATTATTTTCATATATTCTTGTAAAATAAGTCTTTGTTCTGGATATGATATTGGATAATTAGTTTCTTGTAATCCCATTAATACATATTTAATTGTTCTACGAATATGTTCTAATAATTTAGCAGGTGAATTAGTTGGTTTTGAATGACCAATTTCACTATTATCCACTTCTAATTCAATTTCATAAATTTCTTGATTTTTAAATACATTAGATTCACCTGTGGTATATTCTAAAATAGGATTACCTCCTTCATATTTAGAACTTTTTACAATACTCATATCAACTTTTATTGGATATTCTGGATGAATAAATGTTACACGATTTAAATATCTAAAACTCTTTTTTGATTTTTCCCAATCTTTAATAATATTTGAAACAATTCCTTTATTTTGTAATATATTTTCAACATTATATGAAACTCTAAAATTAAAATCATCAAAATTTACAGGTCTTATTCGTTCTAAATCTTTTGTTGCGTGTGTTCCTTTTGAAAATAATCCTTTATTAACAAATTTAATATTATTACTATGAGAAGTTTCATTCATTAATTTATTAATATCATTATGTTTACAATAATCTTGAATTGTATGAAACCCATCAATTTCAGTTCTAACTTGTGAAAGTTTAAAAACTCCTGATATTGGATCTAAAAATTGATTTTGAATACGTAATAAATAATATCCTTCTTCATTTGCACAGGTAAATCCAAATGATTTTAATTTACGAATAACATTATCAAAATCTATTTTTGTAAGAGGTTTAATTCCTCTAGTACCAAATTTTACTTCTAATTCATCATTTTTTCTAATATTTCTTACAAATGGTTCATTTTCCCAAAATAAATTTATTAATTTATCCATTTGTACTGTAAGAGGTTCTTTAGGTTCTTTTTGGTCATAATTATTGGGTTTTTTATATTCACCTTTTTTCGGTTCATATTTTGATGACATTTCTTATATAATATAATTACATATTTTTATATTATTATCAATCAATTTTTTATATTTTAGTTTATTTATTTAGTTTAGTTAATTAGTTCTACTACACTTAAAAATAATATATATATATATATAGTTATGAGTAATTATAATACATTAGTTACATTAAATACACCATTTGGGTTATTCATACAAGGAAATTATTTATATACAGGTTCTTTTAATAATAATAATATTTCTCAAATATCTATAATTGGTGGTTCAAATACTATTAATTATTTAAATTTAACTAATAATTCACCGGTTTCATTGGTAATAAATAATAATTATATGTATGTTATTAATTATGACAATCCGTGTCTTATTTGTCAAATAAATATGAATAATTTATCAGAAATAAATAATAATTGGGCTAACATTCCAATAGGTAATATTATAAACTACCCATCAAATTTAATTTCAAATTCTGTAGGTACTTATATGTATTTTATCATGAATATAAATACCATTACATATGTTCAAATAAATGGAACAGTGAGAGGTAATATTGGTGGATTATATAGTTCATATAATATTGATAGAGTGGGGGTACGACTAAATAGTATTACCATGTATGGTGATAATATTATGTATGTAACTCGCGATGATGGTGTCATTATTAAAATTCAATTATCAACTAGTACCATATATAGTAGTGTTACAACATTTGTGACTGGACTAACAAATCCAAATAATATATGTATTGATTCAACTGGTACTTATATGTATATATCAAATAGAAATGATTCTTCAATAATACAATTAAATATGATTACTAAAATAATAACTTCAACATGGTCAAATAGTAATTTGAATTATAATAATGTAATTTCAAGTATGTTATTATATAATTCATTATTATATGTAGCTTATAATAACAGCAGGGGTGGTACACAAAATGGAAGTATAATAACAATTGATGCTTTTTCATCACCATTTTCACCACTTCCAATTATTCCAATAGTTCCTTGTTTTTTACATAATAGTAAAATTCTTACCAGAAAAGGATATATCCCAATTCAAGATTTACGAAATGGAGATTTGGTAAAAACATCATTAAATGGATTTAAACCAATCGTTATGATTGGAAAACGTGATATAAATCATCCGTGTTCTAAAGAACGTATTAAAACACAATTATATAAATGTACAGAACAAAATTATCCTGCATTATTTGAAGATTTAATAATTACAGGATGTCATTGTATTTTAGTTGATGATTTTGTTAATGATGAACAAAGAGAGAAAGCAAAAGAAGTTCATAAAGGAAGAACATTTGTAACTGATGAAAAATATAGATTACCTACATGTGCAGATGAAAAAGCAAGTGTATATGAAATACCTGGGGATTATACAATTTATCATTTAGCATTAGAAAATGACGATTATTTCATGAATTATGGAATTTATGCAAATGGATTATTAGTTGAATCGTGTAGTAAAAGATATTTAAAAGAAAAATCAAATATGATTATGATTGAATAATTTATAAAAAACTTATAAAAATTATAAATTCATGACTATTAATTCATATAATTCTTTTTTTGATTTAGTTTTTAATGGTTCTTTATTTAAGTCTAATTTCTTACATAATTCCATTAATTCTTCTAATTTATATGAACTTATTGCTTTTAATGGTTTATCAACACTTTCCCAATTAAATAAAGTAGTACGATAATTTTCCAATTGTTCTGGTGTAACATTTAATTCATAACAATAATTGAATGGATTTGAAGATTTTATTTGGGTTTTTTGTTTTTTTATATTATTATTATTATTAATAATATTATTAAAACAATGAACAACATATATAGGGGATTGATCATCAAATATTAATTCAAAACATTTACGATTTTGGATAAACATAATATTTATATTATTTGAAATACATAATGCAATAAATGTTTTCATTCCAATAACTTGTTTATTTGCAAGTTCATCTTCAACATCTTCTCTAATATTTTTTATTTTTTTTGTTTTTAATTGTTGTTTATTCAATCTTATATTTTCAATACATTTAAATTTTTCAGCTTTTTCATTAACAAAATCAGTTGTTCCTGGGTATCCATATTTGGAAAATCCATATTTAATTATAAAAAAACACCAAAATAATGAATCATTTTCTTTAGGGAAAAATCTTTCATTTGATTCTTTAATTTGTTCTTGTTTTTGCGGTTGATCTTGTTGTTTTATTTGTATATTTTTGTCATTTTTATTTGTATTTTTATCATCTTTAATATATAACATATAATCTTGTATTCTATCCAATACATGATTATAATTTTGATTTTTATTTTCTTGAGATGAACAATTCATATTATTAATTATATCTATATTAAATATATATCTTTAAGTAATATTTGGCTCAACCTTTTTCAAAGGTTGATTTTTCAAAGGTTAGATTTGGCTCAACCTTTTTCAAAGGTTGATTTTCCAAAGGTTGATTTTTCAAAGGTTAGATTTGGTTCAACCTTTTTCAAAGGTTGATTTTTCAAAGGTTGATTTAAGATTTGGCTCAACCTTTTTCAAAGGTTGATTTTTCAAATGTTGATTTTTCAAAGGTTGATGATGTAAAAAAAATTGTTTTAAATTCTTCTTTTTGTTTTTCAAGTTCATTTAAATCATCTTCTTGTGTATTTACATAATTAATATATGCTTTTAAATTTTCAATAATATTAATTGGTAAATCTGTTAAATTAATAAATATTCCATATTTATTTTCATTTAATGTTATATTTGTATCTTTACTTAAAATACGAAGTATTTCAACCTGATTAATTTTTGGCATTAATTCAATTTTCTCTCTTATTAAATTTAATTCATCAGTTTCAATTATTTTATTATCTTGTGTAATTAATTCATTTATCTCATCATTCATCATTATTTTATTATTATTATTAAAAATGTTTAAATTCAAATCAAATATACTTTAATTTTTTATACTGAAAAATAAATATATTTAATATATAATTATAATAATATATTATGAATAATATTTCAATTGCAAATATTAAAACATCATTAATTTATGGAACATTTGGTATTGTTATGTTAATACTTATTTGTATAATTATTGGATTATTATTTTCAACTGGAAAATTACCAAATATTGGAAATGTAAATGTATCAACAACTGAAGTTAATACGGCATTTATTATTATTGCATTTATGTCTGCATTTTTATTATTAATTTTTATGATTATTCCAAATTATAAAGAATTTTTAAAATTAATAGGTGAATTAAAATATGTATTATTTATTGTGATTTATATAATTGGTTTAATCATATTTTATAGAGATATACCAACAAATATTATAAATGCATATTCATTCATTTTTTTACCAATAACTATATTATTTGGTATTTATTTATTTTATTTAGCAATGAAAACACCATTATATGGCGGGTTTGATTTGAATTATGAAAGAGTAAAATATGCACTTATATATTTTTGTTTAATTATTTTTATTTTATTATTGTATACAACTAATCCTGGCGGATATTTAAAAGCATATTTTGGACCTTCATTAGTTATTACAATATTATTAGTAATATTTGGATTTCTCTATTTAATTACATTAATGACATTTCCATATTTACAAACTCTTAATAAAAATGGTACAATGACTATTAACCAAACTGGATTTTTTGATAATTTATCATCTATTGGAATATTTAGTGTAATTTCGTTTATCATTTTTTTAATTATAGTTGTATCTGGAATTCTAGCATATCCTGGCGGATTTCTTACAAATCCATCTAATCCTACAATTTCTTTAATTGTTATTTTAATTATTTGTGTTTTTGTATTATGGATTCTTTTTTTTGGAATACTTTCATTTTCAGATACAAAACTTCGCGATAATAGTGGAAATATTAATAAAAGTATGTTAAATATCTCAAGTATTGCAAGACAAGTTTTCATGTTATTATTTGGTCTTATTTTTTCTGGATTACTTATTGGATGGTTAGTTGTAAGTGTTGAAGGTCTTTCAAGTAATTCAGGTATTATTTCATTTATATTAAATTTATTAATTGTTATTACTGTATTAGGATTAGTATTTAAATTAATAACTGAAGGATCTTATTATAAAAAAAGTCCATTATTTAGATTTATTATAAATACAATATTATATATTCCTTGTATTGCAGTTAATATTTTTGATACTGTTTTTAGTTTAATTATGGGACTTTTTGAAAAATTTGGAATTTCTAAACCAAATTTAAATAATTTAAATATAACATCAACATTAACTAGTGGTATATCAAATATTAAAAATACTCATTATATGTATTATGGTATATTAATTGTTATAATTTTATTATATTTATTATATTATGTTATTTTTCCACAATTTCAAAAAAATATTTCAAAACAAGGAGGAACATTATTAGTAAATGCTCCAATATCAACAAATTCTGAAAATATTATTGGTATGTATGATAATTTAAATGGAACAAATGCTGATACTAATCCATATGAATATCAATATGCAATTTCATTTTGGGTTTTTATTGATGCTATTAGCCCAAATACAAATTCGGCATTAGAAAAATATACATCTTTATTAGATTATGGTGGTAAACCAAATGTATTATATAATGCTAGTGAAAATACATTAATGATAACAATGTTAAATACAAGTGGATCAGATGTTGTAGTAAATCCTCAAAAATTGGATGTTAATGGAAATTTTATTATTTATAAAATGAAAAATGTTTTATTACAAAAATGGAATAATATTATTATTAATTATAATAGTGGAATATTAGATATTTTTTATAATGGAAAATTAGTTAAATCTGTAAATCAATTAATTCCAAAAATGTCAAAAGATACATTAATTATTGGGTCAAATAATGGTGTTAATGGATCAATATGTAATGTTACTTATTTTAATACAAGTATATCTTCTTCACAAGTATATTATTTATATAATACAGTTAAAAATAAAACACCCCCTATATCAAATTCATCAAAGGAATCAATTATTAAAAATGTATTAAATGGTGTTAATATAAAATCTAATCCAAAAGTTGTAACAATTCCAATTAATATTGATGTTAAAACAAAAACACAACCTATACCAAATACAGTAGGACAAGATGATGTACAACCAATTATTTCAGATCCAACAAATACATATACAGATTATTTATCGTTTAAGTGGTTTTCAACCTTTGAGAAATCAACCTTTAGAAAAGGTTGAGCCAAATATTTAAAGAAAGGTTGAGCCAAACCAAACCAACGTTTGAAAAAAGTTGAGCCAATCAACCTTTAAAAAAGGTTGAACCAAATCTTTCAACCTTTAGAAATCAATCTTTAGAAAAGGTTGAATCAACTTTTTTAATCTCTAGAGAGCCGGCATACTACGTAGTATGTTGTTGTTTTTATACATTGTAATAATGACTTCCATTGTGAAGTCATTATTAATTGTTTTGTAAATAAACTACAAAAAACACCCATCTCCGGCTCCCTAGACATTAAAGATTTGGCTCAACCTTTTCTAAAGGTTGATTGAGAAATAAAATATATATAAGTATATTATATTATGGATATTAAGAATATTATAATTGTAATAGTCATTATAGTATTATTATATATAGTTATTCGGTATGTTTTTTCAGATGTAAATACATTATCAAATCTTACATCTGGAACAACACTTCAAAAAATATCAGCTAGTAGTTTAGCTTCAGGAAGTGTTTCTAATTCAAGTAATTTTACATATTCCATTTGGTTTTATATTAATGATTGGAATTATAAATATGGTGATCCAAAAGTTCTTTATGGACGCATGGGTGAATTAAGTAATAGTTCTGCAATATCATTAAATAGTATTTCACAATCTGAACCATGTCCTGCTGTTATTTTAGGAGCAATTGAAAATAATCTTGCAATTAATTTGACATGTTATCCTGGTACTGCTTCTGCATTATCAAGTGGTGATACAACAACAACAACAGGTTCTGTAGTACATACATGTAGTGTTAGTAATATTCCTATTCAAAAATGGGTTAATTTATTAGTAAGTACATATGGAAGAACGCTTGATGTATATTTAGATGGTAAATTAGTAAAAACATGTGTATTACCAGGTGTTGCAAAAATAAATCAAAATTCTAATGTATATATTACCCCTGGTGGTGGATTTGCTGGATGGACTGCAAAATTTCAATATTACCCAAATTCAACAGATCCACAAACTGCATGGAATATTTATCAAGCAGGATATGGTGCAAGTTGGTTATCAAATATTTTTGGAAATTATCAATTAAAAGTTGCTTTTTCAGATAATGGTAATGAAACAGGTAGTTTTACAATTTAGAGCAATATTTATTTTATAATAATTTATATATTTTTATATATATTATTATATAAATATGGATAATACTGGATATAATAATACAACACAAAGTACTGGCAGAGGTAGTGGATTTAAAGATTTTATGAATTCAAGTAGTTTAATTGCTAGAATATCATTTTTATTATTAGTTATTTTATTATTTATTATCACACTTCAATTTTTAATACCAATTATGGCATGGTTCTTTGGACCAAATAGTTCACCAAAATTAATTAATGGAATGGTTGATGCAAAACAAATGTTGGTTATTCCACAAGACCCATCATCATCTGGGTCTAAACCAATAAATAGATCAGTTAATGGACCAAATGGTATTGAATTTACTTGGTCAATATGGGTATTTATTGATGACACCCCATCTTCTCAATTTCGGCATGTTTTTAGTAAGGGTAATGCTAATGTTGTTCCTGAAACAGGATTAAATTTTCCTAATAATGCCCCTGGATTATATATTGTACCAAATAAAAATGCATTAAAAGTTATTATGAATACATATAATGATATTAACGAAGAAGTAATAATTGATGATATTCCATTAAATAAATGGGTTAATGTTATTATTAGATGTAAAAATACAACTTTAGATATTTATATTAATGGAACAATTACAAAAAGTTTAGAATTATCAGGTGTACCAAAACAAAATTATGGTGATGTTTATGTTGGAATGAATGGCGGATTTTCGGGATATGTTTCTAATTTATGGTATTATGATTATTCATTAGGAACAACTGCAATATATAATTTAGTTAGAAATGGTCCAAATACTAAAATGAGTAATTCTTCATCCATAAATTTAAAAAATCCTAATTATTTATCAACAAGATGGTTTTTTGCTGGTGCAGGTGATCAATTTAATCCATTAGGAACTAGTTAATATTTATTCAATAATAATATTTCAATATAATATAAATATAATATAAATATAAATATAAATATAATATATAAATATAATATTATAATATAAATATAATATTATTAATAATTATATATGAAAATAGTAGATTGTTTTACTTTTTATAATGAATTAGAGTTATTAAATTATAGATTAAATATTTTAGATGATGTAGTTGATTATTTTGTAATTGTTGAAGCAACACATACGTTTATAGGCAATGAAAAAAAATTATATTTTAATGAATATAAAGAAATGTTTAAAAAATTTAAAGATAAAATTATACACATTATTGTAGATGATTTTCCATTTAAATATCCAAATATTAATATCAATAATAATGAACAATGGATAAATGAATACTTTCAAAGAAATCAAATAGATAAAGGAATTAAACAAATAAAATTAAATAATAATGATATAATAATAATTTCAGATTTAGATGAAATACCAAATCCATTAATTTTAGAAAAAATTAAAAATAATGAAATATTTATTTCAATAAATATGTTAGAAATGGATTTTTATAATTGTAATTTAAATTCAAAAAAATCAGATATTTGGGTTCACTCAAAAATATTAACATATGATAATTATAATTCATTAAATAAATCGTGTAATGATATTAGGCTTAATACATATAACTCAATAAAAGATGGAGGTTGGCATTTATCATATTTTGGAGATATTGAATATATAAAAAATAAAATAGAACAATTTTCTCACCAAGAATTTAATAATAATAATTTTACAAATATTGAAAAAATTGAAAAACGGATTAATAATTTTAGTGATTTGTATGATAGAGATAATAATACTGTACATGCTGTACAAAAAATATCCATAAATGATAATAATAGATTGCCATACAAATATGACATGTATTTACAAAAATATTTTACATTTTAATTTTAATTATATATTTTTTATAACTATATAAAAAAATTATACCAAATCATATTATGCCATATATTACATTTATTTATAGAATAGATGATAAATTTAAAAAAGTATATTATGGTAAATATTATAAAAATTATATATATAATTCAGAAATGGATAATTTAGTTGATGAAATTAAACCGTATTTGGTTAGATGTATTAATAAATATAGAAAATTAAATAATTTAACTAAAATAAAAAAGAATAAAATTACAATTGGTATATTATCAAGTAGTATTGATCAAAATAATACATTAGAATATTTAAATATTAATGCAATTGATAAAGAAATAAAATGTTTTGATTTTTATTATAATGAAAATAAAACATATATAAATGGTAATTTGGTAATTTAATACAAGTAATTTAAATATTTAATTTTTATATTATATATATGTGTATATAATATAAATAAATGTCATGTTTAGGTTTAAACTACAATCCTTATCCAACAAGAACATGGAGTAGAATTGATAATATTTTATGTACAAATATTCCACCAGATAAGGCATATGAAATGGATGTTCAAAAAAAAAGAATTATTCTTCAATATAAAAAAAATAGTGCAAATTTGACAAAAAATCAAAAATATGCACAAATAGCTAAAGGAATAATACCTACATGTTCAACCTTTAAAAAAGGTTGAGCCAAATCAACCTTTAAAAAAGGTTGAATAAAATAAAAATTGATTATTATTTTACAATATAAATAATAATTAATTTTAATAATAATAAAGTAAAAACTTAATACTTAATAAAATACTTAATCAAAATGTCATATATTGATTTTCATAATAATACAGAATTACCAATTATGATTGATGCATGGGATAATTGTAAATTAAAATGTATTAAAATAAAACCACAAGAAAAATTAACCATTTATAGTAGTGTTGGTGAATGGCATATTAATGCAATGTTTACAAATGAATCAGATAGAAAAATATGGAATGATAATGGATTAAAAAATTTAATTATTATTGGTAAATTTAGATCAGAACCATGTGCTAGTGGAAATTATTCTTGGATGGAATATGAAGGACCATTTGATTGTGAATATAGTAAATATTATGATTTAGATTTAGATTTAGATAAAAATATTAAAGGTTTAATTACATTTAAAAAAAATAATTAATGTATATATAATATATATATGTTTGATAATGTATTTAATATAAATTCCAATCCAAGTATACAACCTCCATTTTCTTTAATTTATCCACAAGATAATAATGTGTATACAAATATTTTATTTATTGATAATACAGTTAAAGATTATCAAGTATTTTATAGTTCAGTTAATTCAAATACATTTCCAATTGTATATTCACCAACACAATCTACAAAAAATGAAATTTTAATTTTAATAAAAAATAAATTTACATCAATTAATAAAATTGCATTTTGTTTTACAACTAGCTCAAATTTATCTGAAAATGCTACTTTATTTTTAGATAATCAACCTTTTTTTTCAAATGTTGAATTACAAAATAATGGATATGGTAATGGAATTGGTATTGGAAATGTTAAATTTCTTATTAATTTAATTAGAGATTTTAATATTAAAAATTTTGATTTTTTAGCATGTAATACATTACAATATTCAAATTGGGTTAATTATTTTAAAATTTTATCAACAAATACAAATGTTATCGTCGGTGCATCTAATGATAAAACCGGTAATATTAAATATGGAGGTGATTGGATTATGGAAAATACAAAACAAAATATTGAATTTATTTATTTTACAAAAAGTATTGAATTTTATAAATATTTGTTAGATTTTACATATACCACAATAACTAGTGATGTATGTGTAACAGCAAATTATTCTGTTATATATGGGACAAAAATGTATTTATCAACAGGTACTACAATTTCGGTGTATACTATAAATATAGATGGAACTGGTACACTTTTTACACAAAATTATGTTACTGGGTTAGGTAACCCGCAAGGTCTTGCAGTTGATACGTCTGGTAATTTATATATAGCAGATAATGGTAATAATGCAATTTATAAAATAAATACTACAAATTCAGATAGTAGTAATAATAGTGTTACAAATATTAGTGTAGTATCATCATTAGTAACAAAACCTTATGGATTAGTAATTGATTCACAAAATGATTTTTTATACACCACCACAACTAATGATAGTAATATATATAAAATTAATTCAACTGGTGCAATTGATAGTTCTTTTAATATACCTAACATTATAAATAAATGTTTGACTATTGATAATTCAAATAATATATATACAATAATACATAATAATATTAATGATGTTCAAAATATTGTTCAAATAAAAAATAATGGAGATACTACTTTAACTCTTATTAATGAAGCATATAATGGGGGAATTGATTATATATATTTTAATAATAATATTATATATTTTACTAGTAGTATATCAAAAAATTTTAATGCATTTTCTGTTACTGATGGTTTATTTGATACTAATAATTCTGGCAAATATTATTATGGTTACAGACTTGGTAATGTTTTTGTGAAAAGTATGATTATTTATAATAATAATGTGTTTATAAATTTAAATACCAATAATAATGAAAATGGAATTATAAATTATACAGTTTCTAACACATTAGTAACGCCATCATGGGGTACTGCTACTTGTTTTACAACTGGAGGGGTTTCAGATGAATATGGTAATATATATATATCAAATGGATATTGTAATACAATTAGTATAATTCCAAATGGAGGAACAATTAATACAAATTGGTCATCTCAATTCAGTAATTATAATTTAATAGTAGGACCAACTGGATTGTGTATTGATAATAGTAATAATTTATATATAGTTAATGGATTTAATAATACAATTATTAAAATAAATTTATCAACACCATCATCTCTAGGGTTTGTTTATTTTTACAATGTTTCACCTTCTGCCTTATCTTATCCATCTGGTATATTTTATAATAATAATTATTTGTATGTATCAAACTCAATGGGATTTATTGAAAATGATAATATAAATGCAATTTCTAAATTACATATTAATAATAATGGTACTTATGATTCATCAAAATCTATAATGAAATGGTATTATGATAGTAGTTTAAATTTTCCAATTGGTATTTGTATGGATAATGGTAATAATATGTATATAGCATATACATTTAGTGGTAAAGTTGCAAAATTACATATAAAAAATGATAATACTGGTGATTATGATACATCTAATAATAATTGGTTAAACAATATACAAGGCATGATATCTTTGTATATTGATATAACAAATACTTATATGTATATTTCTTCAGTGTCTAAAAATATTTATCAATTAAAACTTAGTGATAAAAGTTATATTATTAATAACACTTCCAGTTCCAATATTATTCCATGGAAAATATTTATAAATAATGCAAATAATTTAATGTATATTGGCAATAATACAGGATCATATGATTCAATAGTAACAACAGATCCTTTTGCATCACCATTTTTACAAATTCCTATTTCAAATGTTCCTTGTTTTTTACATAATAGTAAAATTCTTACCAGAAAAGGATATATCCCAATTCAAGATTTACGAAATGGAGATTTGGTAAAAACTTCATTAAATGGATTTAAACCAATATTTATGATTGGAAAACGAGATATGAATCATCCATGTTCAAAAGAACGTATTCAAACACAATTATATAAATGTACTGAAGAAAATTACCCTGCAGTGTTTGAAGATTTAATACTTACTGGATGTCATTGTATTTTAGTTGACGAATTTGCTAATGATGAACAAAGAGAGAAAGCAAAAGATGTTCATAAAGGACGACTATTTATAACTGATGAAAAATATAGATTACCTGCATGTGCAGATGAAAAAGCTTCTGTATATGAAATACCTGGCGATTATACAATTTATCATTTAGCATTAGAACATGATGATTATTTCATGAATTATGGAATTTATGCAAATGGGTTATTAGTTGAATCATGTAGTAAACGATATTTAAAAGAAAAATCAAATATGATATTGATTAATTGAAATCTAAACAATTGAATTATATAAAATATCTTGTTGTTCTCTCAATAATAATAATTCATTATTAATGGATTCAATTAATTTTATAGGATATGGGACATTTATTTGTCCTGGATATTTCATTGTTTCAAGTGAATTTACATTTGGTTCTATTTTTCGTAATATATTATATACAGTAACATGTTCATCATACATTGTAATTAATTTCATTAATTCTTTTGTCGGATTAATATGCATAATATGTTTATGAATAATTTTTTGATTTTTTAAATGTGTTGAAAGAATTTCTTTATCTAATTCAAAAATAATATGAATATTTTCACTTGTATAAGTATTTAAGATCTTATTCCATATACTATTTTCTCTTAATAAATTTGTATAAACTGGAAAATAAAAATTTTTTAATTTATATTCAATATTTTCCAATTTATTTTTATTTGATATATTTATATTATCAAATGATTTATCAATAAAAAATTTAACTATATAACCCAATCCAGCAAAAATTGGCGGAATAATTATTAATCCCAACATATTGATATCCATATATTATTATACTATATATGGATATAAATTAATTTATATGTTTAATAAAATTGAAATAAAAATTTAATAAAATTTAAATTTTATAATAACAATAGCAATACAAATATACCAAAATGTCAGATTTTAATATTATTAAATTTGTAAATAATTCAAATTTATCTATTATTTTAGAAACTTGGATGGACGGAGGGTTTGGATTAAGTGGGATGAAAAGTTGTATTATACATCCACAAGAAACAACCACTTCATTTAGTTCAACTGGTGATTATTATATTCATCATAGGTTTGAACATGAAACTTACATAAAACTAAAACAAGAATGGATAGATTTTTATAAGAGTAAAATAAATGATATTGATTATAAAATATTAAATCCAAATAGATTAGGAAAATTACGGAATAAACCCATTCATGGTAAGTTTTGTTGGATTGAATCTAAATATTTTCAATTAAATTATGTTGATGGTGTAATTATTTTTGAAAATATATAAATTATTGTCTTAAAGATGGATTTACACAAATATCTTGACTTGGAAAAATATCACCAGAAATACAATTATCGTTTTCTCCAACTTGAATACAACTACGAAATCCACGATCTTCACCAATATAACACCAACCAGATTTACTTGATGATTTACTTGATTGAATTGTACTATTTGCATCATCTGCATTAAATGTTTGAGGTTCTTTATGAATATTTGGTGATGTAGATGCAGAATTTAATGCCATATTTAATTCATTTTTTTGATCAGTATGAACATTTGTACTAGTTTTTTGACTACCGACCAAGGATGATGATGCAGTAGCTCCTAAAACATCTACTCCGCTATTTATTGTACCAGCAACAATATCTACCCCAGCTTTTGTTCCAGTTGCAGCAGTTGATGTAATTTGTTTAGTAACAGTTGATGCAGTATTCCCAAATATACTAGTAATATATAAAAATAAAGGTCCAAATATATCTGAAAATGCTTGTGTTCCTTTTGCTAAATAAATAAAAACATTAAATCCTAGAAATGCAAGAATTACAATTATAATTATCCATGTTGTTAATGATATATTTAAAAAAGAATAATTTGAAGTTGTTGTTGATGATGATGATTGAGAATAAGAATCTAGTGAATTAAATGAAGTTGGCGAATTAAATGAAGTTGATGGATTTAAATTTAAAGAAGAAGAATTCATTATAATAAAAATAAATATATTAAATTATAATAATAAATGTGTAAATGTCTAGAATTGTAATTGTAAATAATAATTGTAATTTATTTTATTATTGAATTATTTTATTTTGTTTTTAATTTTGTTTTTTGGTTTATTTATTCATTGATAATAAATATAAGAATTGGTTTATATTACTAAGCATATCATCGCGTATGTTATATAAATCACTGTTATTTATTGACTTCATTGTTTTACAATCGTTTAATTTAATTAAATAATTTTTAAATATATTAATTTCATTCTTAAATTCATTAATTGATTTTACATCTTTCAAACAAATATTTTGAATATGCGATAAATTTATTCTATGTCCATTTTTACCAAGTAATACTTCAGTAAATGTATCAATATTATCACTTATTTTTGAATAAAATTCATCTGTTGCTTTATGTGTTGCGTAACTATATGTTTTCCAGTGATGTAATTTGATTAAATTTAATGTTTCTAAAAAAACAATAATAATCTCTTGTTCAAATTTTTCATGATTATTTTTATGATTATGATGATGATGTATATTTTTACGAGTTACATTTTTTCCATTATTTCTTTTTTTTGTTTTTACCATATTATGTTAACTTACTTATTATATTGCTATATTACAATTAATAAAAAATCTGTAATTAATATTTGTAATCAATCAACCTTTGGGAAAGGTTGAGCCAAATATTTGACTAAACCTTTGATTTTTGGCTCAACCTTTCCAAAAGGTTGATTTTCTAAAGGTTGATTTTTGGCTCAACCTTTCCCAAAGGTTGATTTTCTAAAGGTTGATGTTGATTTTGACGTGGAATAAATGTTTCACCAAAATTATTCATTTTTTCAAGTTTTGCAATTGTTTTATCTAAATTACTTTTATTATCATTTGCAAATAAATAATCTGTATTTGGCGATTTTTCATTTTTTTTTATTTGTTTATAAATATTATTAATTTTATTTGTAATTATTAAAACTTGTTCTTTATCTTTTAACAATTCTTCATCCAAATTAACTGTTTCAATAAGTAATGTAACTGCATAATATATAATAAATTTCCTTTTTTTATTACAACAATTTGAATATTTTAATGTAAATAATTTTAATAAACTATTAATAATTTTTTGAATTAATTTATGGTGATTTTCAGCTTCTTTAATAATTGCATCCCATATAATCCATATTATATCTAACTGATCTTTACTATTAACAGGCATTGTTGAACGTCTTTCGCATTTACAATATTCTTTTTTATTTTTACAAATAGTTTCAAATTCATTAATCCATTCAATCCAATAACATGCATTAATACAATTTTTTCCATCTTTTGAAATATTATATGCAAATTCATTGATTGCAATAAATAATTCTTTTGGATCACCTGGAAGAATTATATTTGTTGCATATAATGCATTAGGTGCTTTTAATCTATCAGTCATATATGTCATATCAAAATCTTCTTTTTTAATTTTAATTTCATCAAAACTATGTTTTTGTTTTGAATTACATAAAATACATATTATTTCACAAAATAATTTTCTTACCTTATCACTATTTCTCATTTTTAATTCATATCCATTATATCCATTATTAATAATTTCTTTAAAATTTTGTATTTTTAAATCAATATATATAGCAAGTTTAGGGTTTCCTAAATGAATATATTTACTATAAAAATATAAAATAATTTCCCATAATTCAGAAAAATGTCCAGAACATATAAATTCAGCACACCAATAACAAGCCGGTTCAATTTTTGATTTTAATAGATTTTTTATTAATTCTTTTTTAACATCTGATTTTTTAAATTCTGAAAATGTAATACCTTTAAAATCTTTTTGTTGTCTTACATCATTTATTTCAATATCAGACATTATAATTTATAATTTATAATTTTATATTATAAATTATATTTATTAATAAATTAATAAATTAATAATCAAACAAAAATATAACAATAATACATATAAAGAATGTTAAAATATATTTCTAAACCATTAATTTCAATTTCATCAATGTATAAAAAAATATCAATATGGGGAAAGATATTATTTTTTGTTATTATATTATTAATAATTATTTCAATGTTTAAATCAATTAAATTAAAAAAAGAAGGATTTGAGCAAAAAGATAAGTTCATGTTTAAAACAGATACAGAAGTATATGATGATTTTTATAGCGATATTTATGATGATTTAGTTTTTAGTAATCAAAAAGATGATTATGAAATTGGACAAATTGTAAATTTAACAAAACCAACACAAGAGAGTATAATTTTAGATATAGGATCAGGAACAGGTCATCATATTGGATTATTAAATAAAAAAGGATTTAAATCAATTGGGTTGGATAATTCACATTCAATGATTGAAAAAGCTAAAAAAAATTATCCAGATTATGATTTTGTTGAAGGTGATGTATTAAATGCAATGCATTTTCAATCACATAGTTTTACGCATATTTTGTGTTTATATTTTACATTATATTACATAAAAGATAAAACACAATTTTTTAATAATTGCATGAATTGGTTAATGCCTGGTGGAAATTTAGTTGTTCATATTGTTGATAGAGATATGTTTGATCCAATTTTACCTCCAGCAAATCCATTATTAATGCTTACCCCACAACGATATGCAAAAGAACGTATTACTTCAAGTAAAGTTAATTTTCAAGATTTTAAATATAGTGCTAATTTTGAAATTGATAATGGAAAAAATTCTGCAAAATTCATTGAAAAGTTTCAAAATAAAGAATCTGGAAAAATATTTAGAAAACATGAACATAAAATGTATATGGAACCAGAAGAAGATATTTTAAATATTGCAAAACAATCTGGATTTATTATTGCAGATAAAATAGATCTTATTAAAGTTGGATACGAATATCAATATTTATATATTTTTCAAAAACCTGAATAATCAACCTTTGGAAAAGGTTGAACCAAATCTTCAACCTTTGAAAAATCAACCTTTGAAAAAGGTTGAGCCAAATCTTCAACCTTTATATATATTTATTAATTGAATAAACGATATAATTATTTTTATAATGATGCTAATTTTCAAATAATTACCAACACTTTCAGAATTAGAACATTCTTCCACAGTTAAATTTAAATACGCCCAAAATATTACTGCTCCAATACACGTCCATACTATATTAAAAATTGCATTTATTTTTCCAATCATTTCGTAAAAAGAATTATTATGTATATTTGTTGTTTCCAAATCAATACACGTAATAGCAATAATAAATAATAATAATGATATAATACAATAAATACTATTTACAAGTAAATAATCATACATTGATATTTCCATTGTATTTGTTGTTTGTGAAAGACATCCCTTATATGTGGTTGCATAAGATAAATCACATATTATTATTGGAAGACAAAATATAATATTAATAATTACAAAACAATATTTTACACAATATTGTATTGTATCTGATTCAATATCAGCAGGTAAACGCTGACCATCTATTTCTATTACCACAGGTTCAACATTACATGGTTGTACATATACAACAGTTTCATTCATTTTAATTTTAGTCATTTTTATAATATTACATATCTTAATTTTAATAATATTATTTCATTTTTTTTATTATTTGGCTCAACCTTTTTTAAAGGTTGATTAAAGATTTGGCTCAACCTTTCCCAAAGGTTGATTAAAGATTTGGTTCAACCTTTTTTAAAGGTTGAGGTTGAGGTTGAAGTTTTTGTAAAACAGCAACAAAAATACCATTCCACCAAGTTTCAGCTGCTAGAGGTTGAGGTGTGTGTGAGTAATTATCAAATGTTAATCTTACTTCTTTTTCGTATAGAACTTTTAAATTTAATTTACCAATTGCATTTCTTGTTCCATTTCTAACATCACCCCAATTCCAATCATCAACAATATAAATAAAAATATCATCAAGAGATTCTAAATAATGAGATAATGCTTTATAATGACTTTCATATGAATGTTCTCCGTCATACATATAAATATTAAATTTTTGCAATTTTGAAACATCAATTGCATAACAATCATCTTCAATAAATGAAGCATTATTTTTTCCTTTAAATTTTTCAAAATTTACCAAAAATTCTTCTTTTGGTCCACCATATTGACTCCAATTATCTATACATACAACATCTGCTTTATTTTCACACATTGCAGCACATACAGAACTTCCCTTCCAAGGTCCAATTTCTAAATATCTGGCATCAGATATATTTAATAAATTATTATAAAAATGTCTTGTTTTTTTTCCAGTCATACCATGAATATTAAGAATATCATTAGTAATTTTTGAAATATTATTTTCAGCATTTGCAAATGATGTATTCACTAAATTTTTATAAAAAGTTTCTAAATATTTATTTTCTGTACACATAAATAATATAATATAATTTTATAAATTATATAATAGTTAAACGAATTGTTATTTGCGTCTTTTTATATATATTTTTATTCCGCTAAAATATTATGTATTATATAATTTTATATATAATATTATTTATAATTATTATTATTTTGTGTATAATTGCATATATAAAATTAAAATTTAGATTTTGGTCTATACAACCAGTTTTTCATATTTATGATTTTCAATATTATTTATTTCCAATTGGAATTATTGATCAAGAATTACCAGAAAAAAATAAGTATTGTAATTTTAAATCTATTGAAACTATAAAATATGATGAATTAAGTGAGTTTCGTATAAATAAATTTATCCAATTTATATGTTCTAATTATTTACAAAATAATGATAATAAATTTGAACCAAAAAAGAGTAATATTATGCCATATTTTGAAGGACATAACACATCTAGTTTTTTTTCATTTTATTATGAAGATGAAATACTTGTTAATTTGAAAGATAATAATACAGAATTAACAAAAAAACTAATTGGTGTAATGACATCAAGACCAATTAATGTAACTATATATAAAAAAAATAAATTAAAACCAACACGCGAATTATTTAATATTTATTATGTGGATTATTTATGTGTTGATAAAAATTATCGTAAAAAAGGTATTGCACAACAAGTTATACAAACACATCACTATAAACAACGCCATAATAATAGACAAATTGTTGTATCGTTATTCAAACGAGAAGATGAATTAACTGGTATTGTTCCATTATGTGTTTATAATACATATGGTTTTGATATGATTGGATGGATAAAACCGTCTGAATTAATTCCAACAGATGGTTCATTAATTGAATGTAGTAAAACAAATATACATTATTTGGTTGATTTCATGAGAGAAAATATGGAAACTAATTTTGATATTTGTATTATGCCTGAAATTTCAAATATTTTAGAATTAATAAAAACACAAAATATATATATTTATTTTATTATTGAAAATGATAATATCATATGTACTTATTTTTTTAGAAAAACATGTACATTAATACATAATAATTGTGAAGCTATTTGTTTATTTGCATCAATTAATAGTGTATATTGTAATAATGATATATTTATACATGGATATAAAATATCATTATGGAAAATATGTAATAAATTTGGATTTAAATTTGCGGTGATTGAAGAAATTTCAGATAATTATTTAATAATTGAAAATTTAAAATTGAAAACAAAACCATCAATTATAAGTCCAACTGCTTATTTTTTTTATAATTTTGCATATCATACATTTCAATCAAAAAAAACATTTATTTTAAATTAAATCAATCAATCAACCTTTGGAAAAGGTTGAGACAAATCTTTAACTTTTAAGAAATCAACCGTTGAGCCAAAATTGATTATATACAAAATATTTTACTTGAACTACGTATTTTTTTTAAAGGGGTTTTTATTTTTATATTATCAAAATTATTTGTAATATTAATATTTGAAAATAATGTTTTAATAATTTCATTTAATTCAATAAGAATTTTCATTTTTTGGGTTTCATTAAAGTTATATATATTTTTAATCATTTTATAATCATAAAAATTATAATTTTTTATATGAATAATATATAATTCTACTAGGGTATTTATCTTTTTTGAAATAATAATTTATTTAATAATTTAATAATATAATTTCTCATTATATATTATATAATATTATATATTATTACCTAACATATTTTCCAACCCTTACAAAAGAATCTGCAATAAATATAATAAAAATTCCTAAAAAACAATATAATACTAATTCTTCAGTTACATTATTTGTTTTTTCATCTTGTTGTTCTTCTAAAAGATGAATCATATAATTAAGTTTTTCAAGTAATATATTATTTTCATGCATAACTGGTTGGTGTGAATATCCAGAAGAATAATGTACATTTGGTATATTTGATACATTTGATGATGTTTTATAATTATCATAATTTGGCATAAATCTTTTATAATCAATATTATGTAATTGTTTTAATTCTGGTTGAGGATATTCAAAATTATTTAAATTTTGATTTGAATTTTGATTTGAATTTTGATTTGAATTTTGATTTGAATTTTGATTTGAATTTGAATTATTTAATTCTTCTTCATAATGACTAGTATCTTCCCTGATTCTTGTTTGTTCAACACCAACAGATGTAGGTGGCGGGATTGGGTTAAAATTAGATAATCCAGAAGATCCTCCATTAGATATTAATTCTTGTGAATTATGAATTGTTTGTAATACCGAATTAACTTTTTCAGAATAATTATTTTCTTTAGGAACTCTTTTTTGAGTTCTATTATTTGCTTGTCTTTTTCTAGCTATTTGATCATTATCTGCATTTACCTGAATATTATCATAATCAATTGGGGATGCATACATTGCTAAAGACATTCTCTTAATAAAAAATAAGATAATAAAATTATAAACACACTGAAATAATAAATAATAATAAATATATATATTATTTATATGAATAATATAAATAAAATGAATATGAATATGAATAATATTAATAATATTATGAATATGAATATGAATAACCAAAAATTATATAAAATAATAGGAATAATTGTTATTTTGGTAATTTTTATTACACAATATCAGGATTTATTTAGAAAACTATTTAATTCTATGTTTGGAAAAATTTTTATGTTAATATTACTTTTATTATTAACAAATTATAGTATTATTATTGGATTAATTTTTTTAGTTGTAATAATTTTATTATCTATTAATTTAAGTAAAAATTCTGAAGGATTTGAAAAAATGTGTTCTGATCCAAAAAATCCGGAATGTTCTAAACAAGACCCTAAACCAGAATTATCTGGAAATAATAGTGTTGGTATTTCTAAACCAGCACTTGTAGATGCAAGTTCTAATTTAATAGATCCAGTACCACATGTACCAAAAGCGCCATTAATTCCCATTAAATCTGATACTACTGGTGAACCTGTTGTGAATATGGTTGATAAGCAATTAAATGCTAAAGCATTGATTACACCAATTAATTCTAAAACTATTCCACCAGCAATGGCATCACTAAATAAAGGTGTTGATGTAGCGCCATTTTCAGCAAATAATACTTATTCACTTACACCACATCAATAATTAAAACTAATTAATAAATATTTATAATATATTATTAAATTAAAATGAAAAATATAAAAAATATAAAAATAAACAAATATTTATTTTTATTTAGTATTATAATATTTGGAATTGGTATTGGAATGTTTATTAATAATATTAATAATATTAATAATATAAATAATAAAGAATCATTTATACCAATTATTAATAATTTTTATAGACCATATGAAAGACATGTGCGTAATTATACGAGTACAAAATGGAATAATATAATTTGTAAAATTAATCATTTTTTGAAAAGAAAAGAAATAATTTAATATATATAATATAATATAATAATTTTAATATTATTAATTTATATGACCAAGAAAATACCAGTTAAAAATGTTTTTAAACCACAAAATATACATAATTCAAATTTTTTTATGACAATATTTAATTATATTCATAATCATGTTGGATATTTAAATAATAGTAAATTTTTTGCAGGGTGTATTATGATATTATTAAATATTGGATCTAAATTTATATCTATACAATTTAGTAAATCAACAGAAGAATATCTCAAAATGTCTGTTAGTAAACAACTCCTTGTATTTGCAATGGCATGGATGGGTACTCGTGATATATATGCAGCACTTGGATTAACTGCAATATTTGTTGTTTTATCAGATCATTTATTTAATGAAGAAAGTTCATTTTGTATTGTACCGCATCATTATAGAGTATTAAGTAAATTAGAAGCACAGGCAGATACAAATAATGATGGTATTATTTCAGAAAATGAAATAAATTCAGCGATTGCAGTTTTAGAAAAGGCAAAAAAAGAGAAACAAAAACAACAACAACAAAATTTATATTCAACATTTAAAGAAGTTGTTCAAACAAATAATTAATTTAAAATTAAAAAATTAATAATATTTTATTTAATTTTAAATATTCTTATTGTAATATAAGTATTATTATGAGAAAACATAATATAGTTACACCAGATACAAATAGATATAATGAACCACCAACACCAAATAGATATGGACCACCATCTACTTCATGGGGTGATGATGATTATGATGAAAAAAATTATACATCAAATAATATTGAAACAGTTTCATCAGATGATTATTGGAATGATGATATACCACAACGAGAATCAAATTCTAAACAAAATACTAATATTATACAACAAGAGAAGCCCTATCAAATACAACCATCAGAAGAAGTTATACAACCATCAGAAGAAGTTATACAACCATCAGAAGAAGTTATACAACCATCAGAAGAAGTTATACAACCATCAGAAGAAGTTATACAACCATTATCACCAGATACTATTGTTCAAGATACTATTGTACCTCAAGATACTATTGTACAACAAGATACTACTACTCTTATACAACCAACAATAATACACCCTAAAACATCTAAAAATCTAAATAAAATTAAAACACGTAAAAAACATACTAAACAACAACAACAACAACAACAACCCAAACAACAGCCACAAGTACAGCCACAAGTACAGCCACAAGTACAGCCACAAGTACAGCCACAAGTACAGCCACAAGTACAACCACAAGTACCTCCACAAATACCTCCACAAGTACAACCAAAACCACCACAACAAATTTCTAAAAATGTACCAATACCTGATACATTAACAATATTTATAAATACAAGAATTAGAGGATATTCTAAAATAAAATTTAATCCAAGTATGATTGTTCCAAATATTAAAAGTGAAATAATACATTTTAATCCGTTAGTTAAAATAAGTTATTCATCTGCAAATAATATCCCGTCAGGTTATCCCAAAAGTGAAAAATTTACACAATTTTTTAATAAAGGAGATTTTACTAGTTTAATAAATAGAAATATTGCATCCGGATTTCAAAAACAAGAATTGAGTTTGGAACAATCAACAAAAAATGGAAATATTGATAATAATATTAAAGTTGTTGTTAATACATTATTTAAGAATAATAATATTTTTTATATAAAAGATACTCCTTATACGATTTATTCTAATGAATGGATAAATGGTGATTGGCAAATTGATACTAAACAAATTGAAAAAATTAATACACCAATTATTAGTAAATATGGCAATATTAATAATATTTCATATGAAAAGCAATTAAAAGATGCAGATGATGAATTTAAATTATTTAAATTACTTCATCCAGATGTAATTAAAGGAAATGCAATAGATTCAGATATTAGCAAATTTAAAGAATATATTACACCACAACCACTACCAAAAATTAATATTAAAGGAAATAATCAAAATCAAAATCAAAATCAAAATCAAAATCAAAATAATCAAAATCAAAATAACCAAAACCAAAATATTCAACTAAATAATATGGATTCAATTATAAATATTAGTGATGAAGCTGATTTATCAAGTGATACATTATCGTTAAGTATATTATATTCAAATGATAGATCATATTCAGAAGATATAAAATTAAATAAAAAAATATTACAACCATTATATGATAAATTAGTACAACAATTTGAAATATATAAAACTGCAAATGATATTTATTATAATAAATATAACAATATATTTAATACCACCCAATACGATATATTAATTAACCAATACAAAAAATCTATTGAAAATATATCACTTGAAAATATATTAAATAATCCTTTACTTAAAACAAAAATTATACAAATTATTCATGATATTGAAATATATAAAAAACAAATTATAAAATCATTTCACGAAATATTAAGTTTATTAATAAATAAATTTAATGCATATATTAAGTATATTGAAACATTAGTTTTATTTTATAAGAATTTGCATTTATTTAAAAAAAATATGTTCAATAAAGAAACAAATCAACAAGAAAAACTTCAAAATAATTTATTATTGGAAATAATTGAAATTGATATACACTGTTATAATAATATTTTAACTGAATGGAAAACCAATATTATGATTAATCAATTAAATATATCAAATGAAATTAAACGTGTTGAATTATATATTAAAAAACAGGATGAACTTCCTATAAATTATATTGATTTATTAAAAAAATATTACGAATTCCCAATATTATTTGATAATGTACAAAATATTAAAATTTATAAATTTAAATTATTAGAATATGTTTATATATTTAATGAATTTATATGGGATCAATTATATGAATGTACTGAACATTATTTAAATAACATTATTACACAACTAATTGAAAAACAGATAATTAATATTAATACAATTAAATATGACGATAAAGAGGAAGAGAAAGAAAAATTACAAAATGAAATTATATTATGTTATAATTATATTACTTTATATGCAGAAATTTCAGCAATTAAATATTCAAGAGAAATATCAAAATTAACAATAACTGAAATGTTATATTCTTTGAGTATTAATTATAATACAAATATACTTGAGTTTTATAATGGAATAAATGAAATAATTAATTCTAATAATAATAATAATAATAATATTCCAGATTATATATTTTTTAAAAGTTCAGATTATAAAAATATTAATGATGAAATTAAAAACTTTAAACAAGAAATTTTGAATAATGAAAAATTAGAAACTGATATAAAAATTGAAAATATAAATTTATTACGAAAATATAATGATGCAGTTGATATTCTTATTCCTCAAATATCTAAATTAGGAATTTTACAAATTTGTAAAGATATTAATAAACAAAATAATTCGGATATGAATATTAATTTGGGTATTAAATTAATTAAAGATAATTTTAATTATGAAAATCCTAATATTAATGTAGATATTACAGAACAAGTAAAAAATAAAATAAAATTATTATATGCAGATTGTGTTAATAATAATATAATTTCAAAAGATACAAATGATGATTATCTTACAAATATTGAAAAATTAGAAATTTATGATAATTATGGAGGTGGTGATTGTTTATTTTTAGCGATATCAACTTTATTTAATTATGAATTAATAAAAAATAATAAAAAATCAAATAATATATTTGCAGATAATGATGGATATTATTCAAATATATCATTGAGATTAGCATTTGCCGATAAAAAATATGGTATTTCTGATGATATACTAGATGAATTAATTCAACTTTATACAGACGAATATAATGAGTTAAAACATCAGCGTGTTTTGATTAATGATCCAAAATATATACCGGATAATTTGCGCGAAAGTTATAATAATTATAAATTTTTAATTGGACATGACGGTGAAATTATAATAGATCATAGTATTATAAGAAATATATTAAAACAATCTGTATTAAAAACCGGACAAACTGGATTATCTACTGATATTTATTGGGGTGATGGAAATTCAATTATTATTCTTGAAAATATATTTAAAATTAAATTTATTGTAATTGATATATTAAATGATAAATTTAATATTATACCTTATGGTAATGAATATTTTAATCCTAATAGTTTTACAAAATGTGCATTTTTATTCTTATGTTCATCTTCAAAAGGGGATACATCAAGACATTATGTAATAATGAATTTATTTAATACATATATATATAATATTGATGAAATTCCAGATTTTTTATTGTATTTAATTTATGAACAACAACAACAATTTAATAATGAGTTTTTTAAAAAAAATACAAATTTTAAAAATAAATTAGATGAAATTGATATAATAATTACTGCAAGAAATAAACATAAAAATAATTTAAATTTAAAAGAAATTAATAATAATCCAATTACTGCAAATATTAATGCAAAAAATGAGCATAAAGCAAATTTTAATGAGCATAAAGCAAATTTTAATGATGCATTAACGGTTCTCAGACATGACCAAACTGGTGGACAAATTCAAATTAAACCAAATTATATTAATATAAATTCATCAAATACAACAACTTCAACCATAACTAATTCAAAATTAAGTTATTATATTATTATTAATTTGGAATTATATCCAGGAAAATCAATTCCAGTATTAAAACGACCTGTTATAGCATGTAATTTGCGGTATGAAAATATTAGACATTCATTTGCTGATATGTTTGGATTAAAATATCAACCGTTAGAATTTACTCAACAAAGAAATCATGTTTCCCCATCATCAACAACATATAAGGTATCAAATTTGAATAATAATAATACAAAGAAAAAAAATAAATATTATAAACAACATAATACAAGAAGGAAAGTGTAAAATAATAATTTTATTTTATAAAATTGAATTTGAATTTATAAATTCATCAATAAGATTTTGTGGAATATAATTAAAATCTATTAATTTTTGATTTAATTTAAATTTTTCATATGCATTTTCAGTATTCATTCTTGTATCAAAGTATAATTTATCATTATAACATTTTAATGCAGTTACTGGACCACATCTATTTAAAACCGATGTAATATTATCACTTTTATCTCCCATAATTATTTTACAAAATAAATCAGCATGTGCATTTCCACCAATAGTATTTTCAGAAATATTTATATATCCAAGATTAAATATTTTAACATTATGTTGTGCTAATTGTAGATAATCTTTATCACTTGTAATAATATTTATATTTATATTATTATAAGTTTGTAATAAATATTTTACTGAAATTGCAATACAATCATCTGCTTCTAATTTAGGATGTATCAAAATTGATTTAGCTCCACATTGTTGAAATAAGTTGTCTTTATAAACCATTTCAAATATATTGCATATAAATATTGTCTTTTCAGTACGATTTCCTTTATATGTATCATAAAATTCATTTCTCCAAATATCTTTTCTTTTACAATCTCTTCCAATAATAATAATTGGATTTTCATATTCAATATTTAAATTTTTACTTAAATTATTAACAGTTTCAACAAATATTTTTATAAAATGTTTTGTAAAAATATTGATATTATCAATATCTACTATTTCTGTATCGGGATATGTAATTTTAAACCATTTAACAACTGAAAAGTATGTATGATAAATAAAATAACTACCATCAATAAATATTATTGTTTTTTTTTGAAAACTCATTATAAATCTTATTTTATATATTTAAAATAATAATAATAATAATTTCAATTTTTATTATTATCAAGTAAGAATTGAAATCCATTTTTAGGATATTTTTGAATAATCCAATCTGGAAACGGCACATGATGTATTCCTTTACTTACCGAAATATGATGTTCTTTACATAACACAATCATATTATGAATAGAATCAACAAATATATCTGGATTTAATTTAACTTCTTTCCAATTAAATGTATTTCCAATATTTATTCCAGTTTGAATATTATAACAATTATTTGCAAAGTTACCAAATTCTTCCCAATCTATAGCATTTTCTGATGCCTTTTCGCAATAGAAATGATGTGTTTCCAATGATATATTATCTTTCTTTTGTGTTTTTCCACAAATAAAACAAGGCATATCTCTTATATGACATAATTCATGATGAGTTCTTTTATATATTGCAGAATCTTTTCGTTTAATATGATTTGGATAATTTACAATATAATGATTTGATTGAACTGATTTATGCGATGGGATTACTACACCATCATCAATATCAAATATATTATCATAATCTTCAGGTTGTTTATTATTTTCAATTTTATGTTGTTTAATGCAGTAATTTCCCATGTTTGTTGTAATGATTATATTTTTATGATTAATTAATAAAATAAATCAATTTTTATGTAAATTTTTCATTAATTATTTTATTATAACGCATTTTAACCTCTCGGAAGCCGGTGTATCACCGGTGATACAGTGTAGTTTTTATACTTTTTTAATAATGACTTCATATATGAAGTCATTATTATTTGTTTTGTAAATAAACTACAAAAAACGCCCATCTC